>Ga0214478_100025_pt1 | contig 60582 bp, 42 predicted proteins | sample M1_20Mar14CPVII9_2_FD_178001 | JGI IMG/M metagenome (GOLD analysis project Ga0214478, IMG submission 178001) | Marine eukaryotic communities from Monterey Bay, California, United States - M1_20Mar14CPVII9sort6BwellD7 | ecosystem: Environmental > Aquatic > Marine > Unclassified | place: USA... | reverse complement strand
AAATCACGTTTTGCGCACAAATTGCAACAAAACGCCTGAGAAAACACACAAATGACTATCACGCAATGACCTCATGCCACAGAGCTTTAGCAGTAGATGCAGGATCTTTTTCATGGTATTTGTGAAGTATTTTGATGGGTGAGCCACGGTCATACTGCCTGTTCATGAAACTATGCAGCCAAATCACGTTTGGGGCACACAAAATGCAACGAAACACCAAAATTTCACATGGTATTCCACACTCACCCCTAGTTTCTCATTAGAAATGTATTATTGACATCTAGTAGACCATGTTAGAATGTTCACTGACTTAAAAATACCTAATATTGAGAGATTTACATTTTGTTAGCAAAAAAAGCTTTGGGTGTGAAGTTTAGTGGTTGGAAGAAAGGCTTTCGCAGTGTTTACGAATTTCAACCCTACACTCTCATAAAAACACTATTTGTAGTATTATCTACCTAGGTATTGTATGGTTGGTCTACCTATGTATACTTATTGTACTTTATTACTTGAGCTATGGATATGGATATGATAACAAGTAATCATCACTATTTGCTACTCATTATTAGTCGCATCATTAACAGACAACATTAATTAAATAATCGAGAGGAGGCAGCTCAAACTAACATAGGTACAAGATGAGCAACAAATCAAGTTATGATGTGAGTTACTTTTTCTTTATCATATCTCTGTATCTGCCTGCCTCAGCACACTCATCTTTATATTTACTACCCTGTATTATATTGCATTACAAAGCTACCAGATTTTTATCAATTTCCACCGTTCTTTACTATGCAACCAGTTTTATCTACGAGAGAGAAACAACTGGGGCAATGGAGAGAGCTAATATTAAAGTATCGTGAGTAGTAACTATACTATCAATGAATATGTTTGCTCGGGTCTTCTTACCTCTATATTATTACGGACAAACAAATATTACATGAACAATCAAAACTTATCAAACAAAACAATAATATAAACAACAACAACACAATTCAATATAATGTAAGATACTGATCTCAAAATTAAAACATTAGTACTTCACGAATGTCCTCTATGGAAGAATACAACTATAGGAAGAGAGCTGAATAGAGAGGGGATACAGATTGTAATGGATGATTTCATAAAGAGTGGGCACGGAGAATGGGAAGACCCAGAAGTACGCACGAGATGTCGAATAATGTGGAGAAAGCCAGAACAATTAGCATCTGATATATACGATTGGGCCGTAGCGAATGGATATATCAATTCTGTATGTACAGTATATGAACTACATAGCGGTGAGGATGTTAACGGCATGTCATTCCAAGGAGCGGATGAAGAATTATTAAGACGGTCACTTGGTATATTAGAAGGTCAAGGAAAATGTACAATGTTTAAAGGAGAAACATCATCTGATGATGGTATAAAGTTCTTTTAAAAAGTTATGATATATATTTATGCATATGCTGTCTGTAAACTACAATTGAGGGTGTACTGACTGATCTGTTTGATTAGAACCAATTTCCAACTCCGTCTCTACTGTGAAAGCATATATGACCGACCCAGTTGCGCTTAGTAGTGCCACCAATTGAAATGGAAGTGAAAACTCGTTATCATTACTCATTCCAGCAGATGATGCATTATCTAACAATTGCCCAAATATGCTCACCATTAACGAGCCCGATACAGCAGCTGCGACATTACCTAATGCATATACTGATCCTGCTTTATCAGTTTCGCAAATATCTAATTGGGATACAGACACAGCTCCGAGGGAAAAAGCACTAACAGTTTGTGCTATTCCAAATAGTAGAGCAGGAGAGAGTTCTAAGTTGCTGTTGTCTCCACTTGTTGATAGATACCACAAGATAAGTGCTGGGACTACACCACTGATGAGCTGCAGTGATCTTCGTGTAGTTCGTGTGCCATTGTTTGAAGATAGATTATCCGCTGCTGCACCAATTGAAACGCCTACCAAAGCTTGCGTTATTTGAGGTAGAATCAATGAAGATGCAGCAATACTAGCGGCAGCAGTAACGGCGGCAGCAGACGATTCCATCATATTAGTAGCAGTTGATTGTGTTGGCATCATTCTCTCAAGATATAGTGGAGAATACGATGAGATTGAATACAAAAGTGCGCCTTGTCCTACTTGGGCAGACAGAATAGCTCTCCCACTCTTGGAAGAAATAGTTTCATTTGCTATTGATAGAGTATCCTCCCATATATTGTTTGCTTTTCGCATAATACTCTCGGTGGAAGAAGACTCAAAGAAGATGTTCTCCAATTGTATATTGAATTCATCTCTAAAGAGGTATAGAATTGCAATCGATATTATCCCATTGACATAGAATACCAGAGGCCACATTGTTCCATTGTAACCCCAGCTCTTTGCAACTTGTTGAAATTGTTCAGAATATAATATCCAAGCAGAAAAGTATGCCCATGCACTGCCTAGGTAGCACCCAGCAATGACTAAGGATGAGGCAGTAGCCTTGATATTATCGTTTTTCGATATATTGGCCTCTAATACTTTTGTTGTTGTGTCACTAATACCAGCCATGGCCGCAGGCAATAACAATCCTTCTAATAAGCCTAAACAAAATCGATCAGCTGAAGCCCATAAAACTCCATAACTTGCTGCCAACGGAAACAACATTGTGATAATACCAGTAAGTAAAAGTGATGTTGGAAGCACTGTTCGATAACCACCAGATTTAGTAGCACCATCACTATTATTAGGACGTCCATCTTCACCGCCTAATATACCGCCAATAATTTGTGTCAATCCATAGCCAATAAAGAATGAAGACTGGACATTTCCTAATTGGCTTTCACTCCAATGTAATTCATTTAATAGAGAACTTGCAGCTATTGCTGAGGTACCTCTGTCTGCATATGATATTGCAGCAGCAGTGGATGCTGCATAGCTCCATTGTAATGCGTCTGGTGGTAACCGAGGAAGCAACATTATAGATACTATGAGGTATATCAAGATCGATTGTTTATTTAGTTTGGGGATACCGTCGGTCAATGACTGACGACTCCTTATGGGATACGTCGGGTCAATAGTCAATGATACATAAAACTAATCGACACACATTGAGCTACCGAGGGAATAGGTTCTACTGTTGCAATGCAACCTGTTATAATTTTATAATAGGAAAGGTAGTGTTGAGTGTTCTTTATGTCTTGAATTTCAGGATACCCTAAAATCTTGTCTTCAACATCTACATCACAACAATCACTTACAATATCTAGTGAGCTCTCCAATAATAGAATAGATTAGAGGTGAAGAGAAGAGAAATAATGTGGCAATATAGTAATATAATCTTGGTGATAGCTGCCTTTCTTTTGGTTTGGAGTCCTGTATCATCGTTCACAACTTGTCGGAGTTTTATTACTAATGCAATCAGTAGTAGTCCACTACCATCTTTGTCATCAGCAATGTTTGCTTCATTGGATGCAATTTCAGATGCTAAACAACAAATTGAGGATTCAATGTGAGTGTTTCAAATTATACGATACTTTATAATACTATACAATTATGGTGTGTATATATATACTGACCACATCTAATCAAAACATATATAAAAGAGCCAATACCGACAGAGGAAGATCAATTAGTACACAACAACGAGCAGAAGTACATCAACTTTTAACAAAGCTTGAATCTCTCTGTCCATTATCAAAACCAGCTCGTGATCCTCGTATGGAAGGGAATTGGATAGTAGAATACACGGATGCTCCACCCCCAAGCAATGGACAACTTATATTCAAAGGAATTGCAAAACAGGTGATCAATTTACAAAATAAGAGATATCGAAATGAATTATATGTTGGTGGTAGTGGCATAGATCAGGATGAGAATGCATGGCTATCTGCAATACTTGATGCTCGATGGGAGGAGTGGGATGGAAAATACTTAGATGAAAGTGGTAGTGTTTCAGAAGAAGAAGATATTGGTGGTACTACTTGGAAGGTAGACTTCGAGTCAATCACTCTTTCATTATTTCAAAGACCACTCTTTACACAACAATTCAAGTCAGGGACATCTAGAACGTGGAGAATGAGCTACCTCGACGATGATACAAGGATAGTGCGAGCTGGCAAAACTGGTAGAGGCGAAGATGACTGGATATTTTACATGCGTAGGGGTGCATAGAGTATAGTACATATATACACATGTATGGACGATGTGCTTGACAAGTTTTGGAAGTAGTATGTATACTTTAAAGTCATCACTATGAACTTTCTATATATTCAACCAGCAATGACTCTCTGCAATTTTCAAATGGTATACTGGGACTGCATAGACTAACACCAACAAGACGATTATGAGTACTAAACTTCTTTGCCAGAGAGTAATACTTTGAAGTGCGATAGTCTGGAAGGCCATCAGCTGTATTTAAACAAAATACAACTTGATAAAACTCCTCAATGAAATGAAATGGTACATCAACATTCATTTGAGCAGTCTGTGGATTGGTATTGTTTTCAATATCTTTCTCTAAAAACCACTGGCAATACCGTTGTATCAACTCTCTGTTATACAAGTCATTTGTAAGCTGATCAACATTCATTGGGAAGTATACCAACAATACTATATCATTAAATGATGCATCCACATCTTTGGTAGACAGCGGAGGTTGAGCGTATGGAAAATGTACTAGTCGATATCCTAAGTTGTAGAGAGACTTGTGCCGGTTCAAACATTGCTCTGATGTAACATCTCCGGCAGCTACTGTATTTGTCTCTGCAAATATGGCTTGTAGATTTTTGTTTTGTGATGATAACTCGCCGTCTATATTGTCAGTACTATAGTTGTTTGCCAATACTTCTAATTGAGATAATGCTTCATCATGTAATGGTTTTGCAAACCCATGTCCTCTGTATTGATTATGAAGAACAATATATGATAATAATCCCACTCGAGATTGTTTATAATACTCCATTACAGCTCCACCGATGATGTGGTGTCTGCTATTTTCTTCTGCTCCTATTTGTTTATCATCTACTACCATGAGAATAACATCCATCACTGGATTACACTCACAAACATCTTCTTTTATATCATTGCAATATGCAAGTTGTTGTATCTTTGAAGCTACCCCCTCCTCTTGAAGACCATTAGTAAGTGCATCTTTTATATCTTTCTGTTTTTGTATATAGATTCGATGTCGATGTAACTTTATTTGTACACGAAAACATTCATACCAATCATTTATATCATCTCGTTGGGACGAAGTAAAAGTTGGAATCATCAATTCGTCGTAGAATTGTTGTAGAAGGTTGAAACATGGTGGATGCTGTGGTGATGGTGACGACAAAGATATATCATCATCGACCGACGATGATGCTATAATATTGCAACATTCTTCATCAACAGATATGAATCGATAACACACTGGCATACCTGGGTATCCTTTCATATAAATACCAATGTTGGTTTGGTAAGTATTTACTAGCTGATAGTAGTTAGTAAACAATCCTCACCCGACGATATCTTGCCTAACTCTTGGTGTCAATGGTATTATTAAATTGTGATGCAGGTGTGCGCGAAAGGGTATCTTTTTTGCACTCACACTGAGAGAGTGCACACATGCATGCACACGACTTGGGAGCTTTTTATGTGCTGCTACAGAAGCCCATAAACTCCGCGGATTGCCATATACTACAATTTATTTAACCAATAATATCATCTCTGCGTCCGTTTTGGTATATTGAGAGTGTGCCGCTAGTGTTATTAGTGGTATATTAAAACAATTTGCCATCCCCAGATCCCCAACACAAAGTCGAAAAAATATTAAATACTCAATACAAGGTACATCATACACGATAAAGATATACCATGAAGCATACTATACACAGAAGGTCGTCAGTTCTTTCTACTATGTCAAAATATATATGTGCATTAACAATTGCTTCAACGTTGATTGTATCAACTGTGGCACAAACTACAGAGCCTACTCCTGCTCCTCAGGACTTGTCAACAAATGTGAGTAATGAATCTTTTGTATCTTTCTTTTGATATATGTAAGATATATTGTAGTACACTTGTGGGCATGATTGAGGTGTATATCACTGTATTATCTCTAAACCATATTATTGTCTTAACAAATGCTTACCATATCATATAAATAAACAAAACACATTCAATACACAACACAACAAAAATTATAGGCACCCACACCTGCAGCAACAGAAACTTGTTCTGCTCCTGCAACCACATTATCCTGTACAACAAACCCTAATCAATTCTGTAAACTACCCACCAATTCATGTACAGAAGGTACAGGAGTATGTTCAGACAAACCACAGACATGTACAGCAAATGTTGCTTTTGTATGTGGTTGTAATGGAGTAACATATACAAATGAATGTCTAGCATGGTTTGCAGGAACAAGTGTATTTAGTGAAGGCAAATGTGAAACGAATAGTCCAACAGTTAGTCCTACCGAGGTTGTGGTTACTAGTTCACCCACGATTTCTCCTTCGGATAAGCCAGTAACAAATGAGCCAACAACATCAGCACCAACGAATAAACCAAGTGTTAGCCCTGTAACTGATGCTCCATCTCCTAATCCTGTCACGGATAGTCCTACAAAGGCACCGCAGGTAAGTTGTAGAGTATCTGGTTTGTTCTATTTGTTGCTGGAAAAAGAAAGGGGATACTTTTTTCTTTTTCTTAAAATTTGATATTCATCCACTTACATTCATGTGTATCTTAATCTATATTCATTCATACAATATAGCTTACACCAACAACTGATGCTCCAACCACGGTAAGTCCAACTAAATCCCCAACTAATAAGCCGACTGTGTCCCCGACTGATAGGCCGACAGTAAGTAAAAGGAGGTGATACGTCTTCATGATGACTAATGTTATCTTTTCTCACCGGAAATTGTATCAATCTTTAACATTACCCCATAGAAATCTCCAACACAGAAACCTTCTGACGAGCCGACACTCAATCCTACAACGGAGGATCCTACCATATCGCCATCTGTGAGGAATTCATTCATGCCTTTTTTTTATGAATCATTCATCAATCCTAATCCTTTTTGTCATTCTCAATTCAAACTAAATAACAGGAATCGCCTACTAAATCGCCCACATCCAAACCAACAACCGGCACCCCAACAAGTTCGCCCACAGTACGACCTTCTAAATCACCAGGTAAGTCTATATTCGATGTTTGAAAGTACTATGTTGTCTTTCATTTTTCACCAACTTATTATTTCCCCTTCTCCTACATCATACAAAGTGATTGGTCCAACAACGGAAGATCCGACTCTATCACCTTCTGATAAACCATCACCATCACCTTCAGTATCACCGACCACTACAGCTCCAACAGAGGCCGATGCAACGACAAAGCCGACAGTTAGTCCTATAGTATCAACAGAGAGTCCTACACAATCTCCTCAGGAGGGAACCGCAACACCTACCTCATTTGTATCATCTCCACCAACGACTCCTGGCTCTGAATTGCTGGGACCTATCACAACCACTGGGTTGAAGATGGTATTAAAAGGTCAATGTAGCATCCCGAGCAATTCCGAATATGAGCAGAGTACAGGTGATGCGTTCGTTGATGCTTATGATAATAGTTCGGACTTGTATGATACCAAGGTAGAGATTACAATTTCCAATACGGCTGGAACATGTGAATCAAACAGGAGATTAAATGGAGGTAGTAGGTCACTGCAAGCGTCAGATCCATCAGTGGAAGTTACTTACACTCAAACGATGTACTATCGCACTCGTGATACAGGTTTGAGTAATAATGAAATCTTTTCATACCCATTATCGACGGAGCCCTTACGTGATCAGTACATTGGCGAATTGAAATCACTTGATGGGTATGAGGATTTGACGGCAGTGTCTACTATTTCCATATCAGATGATAGTAACAAAGGCGTCGATGGAGGTAATGATGCTGGAGGATTGTCAACAGGCGCTATCATCGGTATCGCATGTGGCGGCGGTGCAGCTCTTATTATGTTGATTGCTGGATATGTTTATTACAAGAAAAAGAATAATGATGATGAGGAATTCATCGAGGGGTCACAGGCAGATCGATCAGGAACATTGTCAGGTACACAGGTTATGATGAGCGGCACGTCAGGAGTCGGCACTGGATCATCGGTGCCGACTTATGGAGACCAAAGTGTTGCTACTGTGGATTATGATTATTCACGGGCATATGGCGGAGCGGGAGGTCAATCATTATCAGAAGCAGGTGGTACCTTAGGTTCTCGAACACGCCAAACAGCAGCCGATGAAGATCCGAATATGGTACCTGGTAGCGGGGGCACAATCTTTAGTGACGACCAAACCTTCGATCGGGCATATCAAGATGATACACATGAGGAATTAATGGATTTTTATGCCCCCGCAGGCAAGTTGGGTGTAGTGATTGATACACCTGACGATGGAGCTCCTGTAGTTCATGCTGTCAAGGATACTAGTCCAATATGTGGTAAAGTTATGGTTGGTGATAAGTTAGTTGCTGTCGACGATGAGGATGTGAGAGCCATGACGGCCATCAAGGTTTCAAAACTGATTAGTAGAAAGAGTAATAACGCTTCCCGCAAGTTGACAATTATCCGTAATGTTCCAAATCAGCGCTAATGACATACTGTGAGCACATTGAATGGTGATTATGTGTTATGTGGAGTTTTTGTTACAGAAAGTGAGTGTCAGTATCAATGTCTAGAGAATAAAAGTAAAAGCCTTATAAGTGTATAAAAAAAGTGTCCGTCGAGCAACATTATATTGTTACCATTATGAAACCATACTTCGTTATCTTCTTCTATTGTCACTTCCTTCCACCGAAATATTTTGTCACCCCCTTATATTCCTCATAAGCAGCACCTATTCCACAATTGTTTGCTTCTGCATACTCTATCAACGCGCGTACCCCAACCCTTGACCTGACAACCAGATCTTGTGGTAGTTCTGGGTGACTGTAATATTTGTCAACATGATTTCCAGTAGCTCTTTTGACTCCTTTTATGTGCCAGCCGGGGAATTCTTCACTAGCTCCAGCGAAGGATGCCTTGGGTGTAGCGACTCTACGCCGTACTCTCCTGGACTTCTTTTTCTTTTTATCACCATCACAAGAGTCAGGAAGTAAGGGTTCATCCTCTGGTGGCCAATTGGGATCAATAGCACCCAATGATAAAGCTCTCTTGGCTTTATCTAGATCTACATTGATCTCAGCACAAAGCTTTTCCAAACTATACCAGGTCTCAGATGCACCCTCCTCTTCACCATCTTCACTTGTACCACTACTCCAGTCAACACAAGTAGATGCAAGAATGTGCAGTACCAAAAGTACTTGATTCTCAATGTACCACTGCTCATTTACAGTTGCATCTCCTCTTTTGATTGCATCGACACTGCGAGCCATCCAGTGATGTTGAGGACTGCGTGTATCAGCGGTCTCATTGTCTCGTGGCTCGTATTGTGATACTATTGAGCGCTCACAATCATAAACTCTCTTACTCTTGCCAGGAATATAGTATGATTCAATACCGCAGAGATCAATGGCGTCATAGTACGCTTGTATATCTGCCATGGACGCAGCTGTACCATAACGAATGGTATCCTGGATATCATACAAGTCTCTCACCTTCTCGTTCTCGTCAACAAGAGTATTCTTCTTGATGATAAGTTTTGGAGACTTGAAAGTGAGACAACTGATCTTGATTTGTCTCTCCACACCAGTCTCATTGTTGTTGATAGCATTCACTCCACCTTGAATAGCCACAGCAGAATTCTTGGCCAGTGCCAATAGCTTCTCTGCGAGAAACTGCTTCCTTACTTCAACTAATCCCGAGTAACAGAACCAATACTGCCCTATGAGGACAGTTGCACTATTCATTAGATTGACGGCTGTTTCGCACCATACACTCTCGTCGAGTGGATTTGGTAATTGGTTTCTCGTCTGATAAAGCAATTCTTCAGTGAGTTCGTTTTGTAGAGCATCTCGAATCTCTTCATTCAACTTCAGATAAATCGAAGGTAGTGATTTAAAGCGCCATTGATCAAGTAACAATTGAATGCCTGACATCAACTCCGAGTCACCATCAACGTCTTTGTCAGCTAAGAGATCTTGGTAACGTCCTTGAAGCTTTTCACCAATCCAATGTATCCTACGCCTAGCAATAAGATCCCTAGATCGAAGAGTACTTGACTTTTCAAATACTTCTGCAGGGCAAGCTTTCCTGATAGACAGATTGATCGGATCTAATACCTTGTCGGTCAGAAACTCGATCAAATTATTCAAATCATAGACATTTAGAGTAGATATGTCGTTTTCTGCCTCTTCCCTTTCGAGGAAGTTCCTCCTCAGTCTAGCTGCATCATCTTCCTCATCACTACCCACTTTCTCCGACTCATTCTTTCGTCCATATCCCTTTCTCTCACGAACCTGTTCATAATGATCACCATAATTAACCAACAGCTCAACCGTATCACCCTTATTTAAAGCGTGTTCCTTGTCAATACCTACATAGTAGTAAATAGACCGTTGATTCTTATCTCGGATGAACACATTCCTATGCAGCTTGTTATTATGACCAACCTCATTTACATATATCGGAGTATGCTGCTTGGCTAGTTCATGAACTTCCCCTGTATTATCATCTGTTATGTCAACCATCTGAGGGCACTCCATCAACTCTTCTGGTACTTCGTATGACCACTCTGACGGTTCAAAGTTTTGGATAAAGTTCTTGATATCAAAATGTAGCTTGATCTTACGATCTTCGGGCCTATGTGGTCCGTAACGACCGAGCTCAAACATTTCCTTTGGTAGATTCCAAAACGGTTTATTACTATCGCACCGGTAATCAGACTCTTTGTGTATACCCAAGTGACCAATCCCTTTACCATCTGGTATGCGCTGCCTTAGTCGTTCAACCTCATCGTGAACAGTACAGTCTACTTCATTTTCGTCAAAGGTTTCAATAGACTCATGGCGGCTTAGTGATTGATACTTTTTATAACGCTTCTTTGTCCAATACAGACTGTTATCATTATAATGTAGGTTGTCCCCTGTCAGCTTTACATTCATCGTTCTTCCACCAAGCGTTTGTGCCACCAACTCTTCATGTGTACCAATATCATTATCATCCACAATGTGCTGCTTTATTAGCCGCGTAGAACGTTCTTCAGCCTTACTCTTCAAAACTCTAGCGCCAAGGTACGTCAAAAAGGCACCATATCCAGCGTTGGGTATACTAGATTGTTTGACATCAACTCTAAAGTCATAGAGTGTTTCTGTATTTCACACAAAAGGAATATGGTAAATGACGGTTCAATCTTAGGCAAACAAGTGTACAACTTATAAACACCGATCAAAGCAACATAAATTCTCATCAAATCTTACCTGAATCACCACACATAACAGTCAATTTCTGTGTAGGTAGGCCTGTTCTTGGATCAATCGTTGTTGAACATAAATGTTGAATTAGATTCATATCAGCTGTGTCATAGTCTCCATCATCTTCTTCTTCATGTGCATTTTGTTTATCAGTATCCTTCTTTTCTTCTTCCGCTTGAGCTTCCTGTGCTGCACTTTCAGCCCCATTATCTTCTTGCTGATTATGCTCTTGATAGTTTATATACTCCTCGGATGAAACAAAATAAACCTTGTCATCTTCATTTAGTACCTTCCCTTTGTTTGAAGTTTGATAATCAATTATGAATTGTATAAGAGTATTCTTATTATCAAAAACCTTTGCTCCTTGCATGATATCAATACTATCACGTGTACACCTTTGCTCATGAGTCCATGCTTCATGTTTATCACCAAATACCAAAGAACACTTGTCACAGGTTAGAAATACTGGCACTTCCTCTACTTGCACACCAGAGGATAGCCCTTCTAGATCAAATGATAACCCCTTCTCCTTCTTCTTCTTATTCCATTCATCATTGATTTGAATAGATTTGTTCATTAGACGAAAGAAATCCATTTCAAGTTCAGCCATACTCAGTACTTGTTTTGTTGAATTGGATGCTTCAATATCCATACCATTATCTTTGTGGTTAGTATCACATACAGTTTTTCTACCAGCCGCACTCTCAGCATCTTTCATGAAAACATCGTCATGTTCAACCTCTCTAGCACTCATTATAATGTGGTTATTTTGTTGTAACTGTAGTGTATGTGTACTCATATTACTTAGGTTCACCAATAAACGAATAAGCTATAATTTATTGAGGTTTGTGAACAGCTTTGTTGTATATGTCTGATGTGGATCCACCAATCGTATCCCGCCAGCGCTTTCAATATCAAAAGTTTGCAATATATTTCACTACCACTACTATTAATGGTGTCTCTGTATACCTTCCTGGCAATCTGTGCACCATGAATCCAGTTGTTTATAAGAGCCGTTTGATGAGGTTATATCCCATAAGCCGGTATCCTAAATTAAAACTCAGTAGTAGTAAAACGAACCATAACAACACCCCATCCGTCCAGACAATGATGTTTGTCTTGTACTGTGTAGGACATCCTTAGATCCTCAGATACACTGGATATATATACTATCTAGTATTGATTAATATGCCACCAAAAAATTGGCATCAGGGTGGTCGTCATGGCAATAATATGCACCAGCAAAACTCTGAGCCCTCTTCAAGTTCGAATCAACAAGGACGTGGTCCACAACAATACCCACAACAATACCAAAATGAGCAGCGGTATGTAGATACGGGAAGAGAACATCCTCAACATAATCAAACTCACTTTGATAGTGGTGGTAGAGGGAGTCATGGACATATGAACTCTCACCAAAATCAATTATATGCGTCCTTGGGAAATAATGGTGTAGGTGAAAGAAGACACCACAATAACAACCACCAACTACACCCGCAACATTCATCTTATGGCCCAGCAGCAATGGTACATGATCAATCTATTCACAATAGCAATAGTTTCCCCCCTCCTTACCAGCAGCGTCACTCTCAAGTAAACTCAACAATATCAACCAATCATTTTACTATACAAGAGTTCCAAGCAAATTCTATGAGACAATCAACATCTCAAACTTCTTTAAATTCCGGTGGAGGGAATTCATTGCAAAACAATACTGCTGCGGCTATATCATCACACACAACTACTCATCCGTTACGCCCAGCCTTACGAACCGCGGAAAGTAAAGCAGCAAGTGGTTCACCCACTAATAAAAAGGTTTGTTTTGGAGTTAATAGTGAAGTGCAAATTTCACCCAATAGGAAGAATGCTGCTACAACATCTCGTCTAAATCATGCAAATGAAGAAGGACAAACATTTCGTGGACGTCATGCTGCTGCTGCTGCTTCAATGGATACCCCTCAACAGCAACAGCAGCAGCAACAGCTTGCTCGTAAACCTACTCCAGCTGAAAGTCGGAAGAAGAAGGAGAAGAAGAAAATTAGTAATAACCAAAGCATGTGTAGAATTCCGGGTCATAATCATATATGGAAATTATGTCCTGATAATCCCAATTCAAAGAATTACAGACATCGACCGGAGAATGCTAATGCAACTTCGCAACAGGCACCGCAACAACCAGCACAGCCTTATGTATTGGGTAGTGGGAGAGCACCCCCAGCAGCTGCATCAGCAAAGAGGAAACCGAGCCAACCTTCATCTATATTGAAACAACCACCCGTAGTTTTACCATCTACCAAGTCCAAATCTTCATCATCATCAGGGGCATCCTCCATGTTTAATACATCCAATTCGGCACGTCCTATACCAAGAAAAAGTCAATCTGAAAGTAGCATGGGTTCCGCTGCAGCAGGAGCTATACCCAAGAAGCGTAAATTTCAAAGAACTGGATCAAAGGATTCACAAATACAAGCTCAACAAGATAATCAGAAAGAACAGATTGAAGTTACCTACAAGGGAGGGCATTTCAAGCGAGCACGTGTACCTCGTGCACCCTCGGGAGCAACAGCAAAAGTAGTTCCATTAGGTGGCGACAGGACGGGAAGAATTGCCGGTGCTAAGTCCAAGAGGGGAGAAAGGGGTGGTGCTAATATGGAATTATCATCACCTGAGAGTACAATGAGGGGTAGCCCTAGGGATGCGGAGAGCAGAAGTAGTAATTCATTATCATCTCCTGAAAAGAGTATTAATGGCAGTGCTCGATCCCCTCCTCCTTTTGCTACTGGGGGACAGCGGCAACAACAGCAGAATGATAGTCATGGATTGATTGATATTGATAGTGATTCTGATGATGATCAACCTATAACGAAACGTCCTGCTAAGAAGAATACCAAGACCAATACCAAGAAAACATCACTGGGGTTGGACGACTCGTCATCATCAGATAGTGACTCTGACGATGATCAACCTATAAGGAAGCGTCCTGCTAAGAAGAATACCAAGACCAATACGAAGAAATCATCACTTGGTTTGGACGACTCGTCGTCATCATCTGATTCTTCATCATCTGATAATTCATCTGATGATGATTCCTCTGATGATAATCTGCCAATGGCAGTGGCGCAAAGGAAACGCAGCAATAAGAAGACGCAGAGTACAAACACGGGACAACGGAAAACACCTGAAGATGCAAATGTTCCCGAAGATGCTCAAGCCAGCAAGAGTGTTGAAGATGATGCACATAGTGCCGATGAAAGTTCTGCTGGTACCGATCCTGTACAAGATCTTCGCGAAGAACTTATGGAGCTCGACGATGATGTTGCTAGTGAGTTTGAAAAGGATTTCTTCCATTTTATCGAACAGACTATTCATATCAAAGAGAAATGGAACAAAAAGATAGAGGAAGAAGGCTTATCGTTTGGACGTAAGAAGACACCAGAGAAATCTCCTGAGGGAGATAAGGGGGACTCGGGCAAGGACACGGAGCATAATGATTCAGAGGTGAACCAAGATGATGCTGTTTTACCGATGGATAATGAGGGAGATACTACTATCCAACATCAAATCAACGGTAATAGCAATGCAGAGACACATACAACAAATCAAAGTGAGCCAACTGGTGTAACCGATTCAGAGACTAGTAATGCAACAACATCAGCCAGGAAGGCTGACATCGAGAAGGCAAGTCTGAAGAAAAGCGGACATAGTGAATCTTCCACAAAGAGCAACAAGCAAAAGAACAAGAAGCGCAAAGTGTCAAATGCGTCTGGCGATTCCTCTCGTAATGTCAGAAGGCATCAAGAAGAAGCTGACGACTGGACTCAAGAAGAAAGACAGCTCTACCGTGAAGGTGCAGCGAGACATCCAGGCAATTGGGGCGAAATTGCAAGCAATTATGTCAAAACAAAGAGTGTTGTCAAGATTCGAGAGTATGCACGGAGGTTGGCAGCTCAAGAGAGTTTGAACAATCCACAAAACAATCCTCAAGATTCTGTCAATCAACATGTATCCCGTGAATTACTTGACGATGATACAGAAAATAGGGATACGGCAAGTGCCAATAGTGATGATGATGAGACTATTCCAGCTTTCTTGACTTGTAACATTTGCCACCAGGTGTTTGGTGTCAAAAAAGAGGCATGGACACACGAGGATAATTGCAAAAGTAGACAAATCCGTCAAGGCGGTATTGTTTACAATGACAAAAATACTCTGATACAGTATATGATTGATCGAAAGCGTCGCGACGGGACAATACCAACCGAAGAAGATTTGATTTATTACAAACCAGGTTCATCAGTGGTTGGTTTAATCGATCATCAACACCAAGCTTCCGAGAGGAGAGATTCTACACAAAGTCCTTCAGCAGAAGCAGAAGAAGAAGATGATGCCAGTGATCAAGGAGACGACGGAGATGAACCAGTCGATATGAATCTTGTGAAACACTTATGTTATACAACAGTGAATCCAGTGACAGGCCTTCCTACACAAAGGATAACTACCATATGCACGGATTCAGGTAAGACAATGTATAAGATTTCATGTATATCAACTGCACTTGCCAGAGTTTGACCTCACCATATGTCTTCACTTTCCTACCAGAAACACTCTATGATTTTAGAGTTGATATCAAACAATCTGGTATTCCCAATGCGGGATATGGAGCATACTTGACCTACCTGGGTGCTCGGGTTCTAAATGATAGTGTCAAGGAAAGGGGATCCGCACTTATGAAAGCACATACTGTTGACGAGAACTATGGCACAACTACACATGCAACTTTGCAGGCGAAGACACTTGGTGGAAGAACGATGACTGTCAAGTTGTCAGGTGACAATCTACACTATAACGATAACAGCCTGTATTGGACGAGTAAACGGTGGGAAAATTACCACATTAAGAAACTTGACGAAAATGAGGCAGACTGTGCTATTCACGATGAGGTTGAACGACTAAGGAATCAAATACCAGAAAGAAAACGGATTGGTTTCTTGGGAATCCATCAAGAATCTGACTACAGGTGAGGATATCACACAACATCTCTTTCTTGCAATTATGTTCTTATACTAACCTTTTCAATCTTCCTACTTCAGACCTGATGACAACAAACAGTTCTGGTGTTTCCCTAATGAAATGTTTGAGCTCGGTCGTTACGGACCACATAGGCCCGAAGATCGTAAAATCAAGCTACATTACGATTTCAAGAACTTTATTCAAAACTTCGAGCCATCAGAGTGGTCATACGACGATCCAAGCCCAACGTCTCGCCAGCAGATGATTGATATTACTGATGATAAAACAGGAGAAGTCCATGAACTAGCCAAGAAGCATACTCCGATATATGTCAACGAGGTTGGTCATAATAACAAGCTTCACAGAAATGTCTTTATCCAGGAGACACAGCAAAGCGTTAACTACTATGTAGGTATTGATAGGGAGCATGCCATGAATAAGGGTGATACAGTTGAGTTGTTAGTTGACTATGGAGATCATTATGAAGATACACGTGAGAGGAAGGGTTATGGACAAGTCAACACTTCAGGATATATGGGTGGCGACGATGATGAAGCTTCAAGATTATCTCGAAATCTCCACGAAAGAGAAGAAGTCGAAAAGGACATATCAACTATGAAGGTTTATGAAATGTACCATTTGATTGAATTCCTAACTACAAATATATTCAACCGGTTGGAAAAGGTACCTGCAAATATGAGACCAAGAGATCTCATTGCCAGGCGTAGACTGTTTTGGATTGGCGAAAAGCTCGAGGGACGCTATCAAGCATTCTTAGCTAATGAGAAGAGAGTAAGAGACTCTGCCAACGCGCTGAAGGAAATTAGAGTGTGGCTTGATCAATGGCGCTCTGCAGCATCACTTCCATCTATTTACCCCAAGATAGACGAAAGCCTTCGCACTTCTGTTCACGATGAGCTTACTGAAGAGCTTCTTTATCAGACTCTATCTTTATTGCCAAACCCACTCAATGAAAGCACATGGTGTAAAGTGGCTGTCAACCTCACCAAGGATGCAACTGTTCTTATAGGGCAATATCTTTATTGCTATCCTGGGACCCTAGATGCCTTAAAGAAAGAGTCTCTGTCAAAGAAGCTGTTAATGCTAGCCAAGAATTCTGCGTTAGCAATTCGAGACGGAGTGAATGCTATCAAGAGCAATGTGACTGGTGTGAATGCCCACATCAAGGACCTTTCTTTCAACACCCCAAAGCGCATAATCAAGAAGAAGAATCTCGCAGACTCCTCAAAGAAGGAAAGGATCTTTGACTTGTATGATATCCAGGATACCATTCGTTATGGTACAGCTGCATCCATGGCTGATATACAAGCGTATTATGATGCTGTTGAACTATGCGGTATTGAGCCGTACTATATTCCTGGCAAGAATAAGAGAGTTTATGATTGTGAACGCTCAATCATATCACAATACGATCCCCGAGACAATGAGATCGGTAACACACGCAGTCCTCAACATCACTGGATGGCTCGCAGTGTCGATGCAATCAAAAGAGGAGATGCCTCCGTGAATGAGCAATGGTACATTGAGAATCAAGTACTATTGGTACTGCACATTCTTGCATCGACTTGTGTCGATTGGAGTAGTGGTACAAGTGAAGATGGTGAAGAGGAGGAATCAACAGAGACCTGGTATAGTCTGGAAAAGCTTTGTGCTGAGATCAATCTAGATCTAGACAAAGCCGAGAGAGCTTTATCATTAGGTGCTATTGATCCCAATTGGCCAAAATTAGAGATCAAACCATCATACAATCCCTCATCTGAAGGCAACAGCAACGAATCCAGAAGAAGAAGAAGGCGCCGTCCAGCTAAACGCAAGGTGAACCCTTCAAACAAAGCCCGTGTATTGCAAAACGCTTCTGATGAACAGTACCCGGAATGGACTGTTCGAGCAATTCAACGAGCTAGTTCCCATCATGTTGATAACTATTACAGCCACCCAGACCTACCGCAAGGATTGATTGTCAGGTCAAGAACCGGAGTGAAAACACTGATAGATTATGCGGAGGCAAACAATTGTGGAATCGCAGAAGCGTATGAGGAATACAAGGGCGTGAAGAAGTATTTTAGTACTAGGCGTGGAGACTGATTTTATAACATAAGTATTTGCTTAATCATTGATTTTATCACACTGCTGTATATGATATAGTTTATATTACTTCACCGCAACAACAGCTGATCTCCAAGCATCAACTGAGACCAATCCATCTCCTGCTCCTCCCGAATCATTATTCTTGCCACCACCACGTATGGCTAACAATGACGCTGATACAAACTTTCTCGCAAATAAGCAACCAGCTCCTCTCGCCTTTGCAACTACATCTTTCCAGTCTAAACTTGTAAATGATACTGGATTCTTGGCACCCATACTCCAATCACAATAAGTTATACAACGTCTACGAATACTATTCCCAGCACAAGAATCTTTAGATCTTTGATAAATTGTATTTTCATCCACCTCGCTTACTCCGGTTGGGCGATGTACGATGCCCAATACCGATAATGCCGTGGGAAAGTACATTTCATCCGAGGCACGAACTTTGCGCATGGTAGACCACAGCTGTTGTCCCTCGAGGTACTTGTTGGGCATGGATACAATAGCATCGGCATGTTCTCTTATCAATACTAACCACTGATCAGCCTTCCAGATGAGATTTTGAGGGATATCAGTTTGTCGTATCGCATCCCATTGGAGTTGACGTGCATATCCATTGTTTGGCGTTGATCGGGCATTGATCCAGCTCTTATTGTATAGTGCCTCCATATTCTTTGTCGGCTGTGGTTTTGCTTGTTCATCTTTGGCACTAGGGGTTGTAGGTTTGGCCTGTCTCGGCCCAAAGAGTGCCAACTCCACTTCCTTTAGTGTAGCAACGGGCAGACAGGATTCACTAACAAATATAAATCGATCTACTGGTGGCATATCCACATCAATAGGAGATGGTTTAGTATCTTCATTGGACACTTCATCAGGCTTGTGTTCAGAAGAACTAGTAGGAGTAGACAGATATCTATGGTATGAACCATCACTATCATCAGTACCTATTCTCATCCCCTCCTCCAATAAATCAATCATGGCTCTAGTAATTTCAATAGATCCCCATTCTGGTCGTCTTGAATGGAACTTTGGTTTGTTGTCTTCATAATTATCTGCTTTGGCACTAGCCATTTTGTTATCATTATTAAGATGTTGTTTTGTTCTTTGAAGTAAATGTCGTTGACGAAGCCATGAACTTTTGATTCGTTCAGGATACTTGGCATGACAGAGTACACTCACCATAACATCATCATCGTCATTATCATTATTAGATTCACAGCTGTTAACATCATTATCTTTTCGGTCACCACTGAAATAGTTTGCTGAAGAAGAGTTCAACCACTCTCTCCACACATGTTCATGTGGTAAATCATCAATGGTTAAGAATAGTAATGCAATATGTCTTTGCTTCTTTTTCATTGTAGTATTGTCCTCTGTTGATTTGTTACTCTCGTCTTTTGAGGATTTGTACTTTTCTGCAACTTTCACAACAAGATCTGCCATTGGTACATCTTGATTATTCAAGCCTGAACGTCCAATATTGTTATAACCCCCTCCCCTACCATGATAATTATTGTTTGAATGATATCTCCCATCGTTATTACCTTGATAGTTTCTATCATTATCATCATACCTACCCCGCTTTCTTGAATGATTATTATCATTATACCTATCCCTTCTATCATCCCGATAACGGTTATGTCTACCACGGTCATGATTTCTGTTATCATGACCACCTCTTCCATGATGTTGATTCATCCCTCCTCTCCCACCATTGAAATTATCATTGTGGTCATCTCGTCGATTATTGTTGTTTTGGTATCCACTTCCTCTACCCCCATTGCCTTCACCCCTGCCACTGACCCTACCACCACCATCATTCCTCTTTGCAGATGCTGCAAGCCTCAACAGCTCATCCATACCTATATCTTACTACCAATATCGTATGTATACTCCAACCTTCTAGAGAGAAAAATAAATTAGACACAAGATGTGCTCAAAAGTTATCAATTAATACTGCCGTCTCCAACCAACATCAAATGGAAGAGCGTTAAAATCTGATATATTTGTGGTTGTAACCTCAGTATATTGATAAGGCAACCTATTGCTACATATGGACAACTCAATATCACCAGCCACGCAATGCAATCTGCTTCACTTACTTTTGGGCGATTAAACGACTCAAATATCCATTGATCTCTCGAACTCTTAATCAACACAACAAAACGTACCTTTCAACCCTCCAATCCTATTAATATCTCTATTCAAAGGTAAGATATCGTTTATTATAATGTTTGATAATATATTGCAATACCTGTGGAGTTGGAAGTGTGGTGACTGGTCGGAGTATTGCAGTACAAAGATACGATGAGAAAAAAATTTGCTCATGCACCTGAACCTTACTTGCACTTTGTGTGAGACTTTGTGAATGGTATAAGCTCCTATATAATGCAATCCAAGATATTGTATATTATGAATTGTTTTAAAGTGCCTGGGTATTATTCGGTGGCCTCCTAAACTCTGCGCACATGATATGAACACTCCGATAAACTATGATATGTTATGGTTCATATCATATTATGTTACACCTCTATCAAGATCTCAATATATCCTATAACATCTTTGCCTATTATCTCTTTAAGATGTCAAACAAACGTGAACTTTCAGCTTTAAACTCCGAACTTGGGCATGATTCGGCGGAAGCGTCCAAGGCCCCTAAGAAGAGCAACGCCGCGGGAAAGACGACGACAAATCCGACCCCTTTGGAGCAAACCTATATCATCAAACAGAAGACAAACAAACAGGCTGGTTTAATGGGAAGAGACGATCATATTCGTGTCTTTCTACCAAAAACTAAACTAGGAGACAAGGTGGATAAGTACCTTTATTGGACATTTGTCGAGGAGGAAGAAAACCATGAATCGGGTTATGAAGCAACTGAGGAAATTACAGCTGAGCTTACAACTCTACTCGAAAATGCCGGGGAAGAGGATATTGCTCCCTTTTACCAGGAATTGAACGATAACTTCATGGGCTCTTTGACTTTCTTTGCCGACGGCGAAGGGGGTACATTTCAGATGAGCATCAAAGAAGGACTCAAGAACGAGAAGGGATCTGCAATTGATCAGATGAAAGCATTTGCAAAATGGTACGCAATGAATCAGGACACCCACTACTATGGCTACAATGTCGAGGGACTTGATTGGTTGATTGCAAAGATTGAGGCAAAGAAATTCAACTAAGTTCATATCTTAGTATTGGGGTTATATGTATGTGCGCGGATTGATGAAGAAAGGAGTTGACGTATATCACAAGAAGTTGACGTTGTTGTGTAAATCCTAAACTCCTATTAGCATTTCAATTTCCTAATATCATCTTCCTTCTTGACCTACCTCTTTTACTTTACTTTTACTAGCTACAATTAGTTGTATGCATTGTGCGAAACACATAAAAGAGATACACAATCTCTGTCTCATCACTCTAGACCCTCGGTGGTCAAGAACGAACCCAACCAATGAAAGATTCGCAACTGTCTACCCTCCAATGCCTCCAGTGCTACATCTTGTGGTACCAAGTTCTTCAGTACTGCTTTCATAAATGCAGCGTTGAAACCTGCCAGACTACCGTAAACTGCATCCTTCCAATACTTGTGTACAAAGTTTTGTCGTGTGTTTGGATTCAATCCACGCCGTATAAATAGGTATGATATACCCCAACACACAGCCGTGACCAATGCCTCATATACTACTGTCCATAGTTTCTTTGGTGTATCAAATCCAAATAGGAAGATACGCTGAGCAAAGACACTTTGTGTAGCCCAAAGTACAAAACTCGCAACTAGGCCTGATAAGTCACCTCGGGCTAGACATTCCATTAGTGCAGCTTGATCTGTGGCACAGTTTTGTACTGAATCATAGTTTTGTTGTACCCATTCCATCCATCTGGGTAGTCTGCTTTGTATCTCTGCTGACATGGCAATCATTGCCATGAATAGGACAAGATAGTTGGCTATCACAAATATGACTTGCTTCTTCTCATCTTGATGATAGGCTCGAACAATGTTCTCGTCAGTACCATTCATTGCCTTGGCAGTATCCTCATTAGATTGTGTAACAACCGAGGATGATCTCCGTTGTATAAACAATTCATTCAATTGACGCAGTTGATGTTCAATAGCTTGATCTGTTGTAGAATTCTCTGATATCGGTGCCATTGTCGGCGGCATGAGTCTGTTCTTGATAGGCGTATGTGGCTCGTCTTCCTCCTTTTTCTCTTCTTTTGGTGAGGTACTTGTTTGTTGGGGCGCCGTTGACATTTCAGGAAGTGGAGGTAAGTTTGGCAGTAGTGCATTTAAGTTCAGTTGTGGAGGCAGACCCCCGCCAGTCTGCTGCTGTTGAAGAAGTGCTGCTACAGCACTTAACATTTGCATCTGCTGCTCATTTTGCTTCATTAGATACTGGCGCTGCTTGTCTGATTCCTTATTGCTCATCGAGGGCAAATCAGTATTGCTTGGATAGGGACTTGGCTCAGCACTAGGGGAGTCTGGTGCCTCAGAAGCATACGGTGGAGGAAGCCGATTTCTTGGTGGTGTAGCAGGTCTCTCAAAAGCAATCTTGAACTTGAGAAGGAAGGATGAACCGTCCGGTAAGAAAGGACACAATACAACCTCTGTTATGTGGAAAGAAGAGAGTTTATGAAAGGTGAAAAAAGTTTAGTAGGATATGTGCACAAGGTATGCACAACATATGCACAAAATTGTCGTACTCACCTTCTTGATCATCAAGCAATCTAACATCCTCCAACTTAATCTTTCCACCCTTCTTCTTACTGCCCCCAACCGGAACTGAACTTATCGAACTACCATCACTACTATTCAACTTTCTCAATACACAATTGAACACATGTTCTGTCATTTCACTTGATGTAGTACCTTCATACCATGACACGACTATACTACCCCTATCAACTTCACTAATGTCTGTAGATGTATCACCCATACCATCTAAACTATCACCCGATGCACTAGCAGTAGGAGTAGCATTGACAAATCCAGAAGATGTTAAACTTAAACTTCGAAATCGTCTCAATGATTTGAAAGGTGTATTGGTAATTGAGGAAAGTAGTGGACTTGACATTCGTCCACCAGACCCTAATCGGGGACAATTTGGTGGTATTTCTTCCAGTAATCGTAGTGTTATTGTTCGTCTTCCTGGATGTAATGATTGTACTTGTTGTGAGGGTATCTGAGGTTGATGTAGTGGAGTATTGGCAGGTGTTTGTGTTGAGAGGTATCTTATTGCAGATGATGGAGTGGTATTTTCGGATGGTATTGGTGATAACTTCACTTGCTGCAGTTGCTGTTGACCAGTATGTCTACTGTTTGAATGGTTTTCTGGAGATGGTGTTTGTTGCTGTCGTTGTTCTTGCAATACATCTAACAATGTTGTCATTTGATTATTACTTGCCTGTTTCTCATTTGCTGCACATGCCAGTGCCAATTCCTTTTCTGTTATATGCGTTCCAGTTGGTTGTTTCTGATGCAATGGATGTTGCAACTTGCTATGATCAATTCCTGGGGATACTTTGCCATTTTGCAACGCCACATCATATGAGGTGTTCATATCATGTGGTGAAGTTCTCGTAGGAGAATATTGCAATACTGTATCATGAACTGGTGACAGTGATAGTGAGGTTGTATCCCCTTCTTCAGTTGGCAGTGGTGGACTGCTATTATTTATTACTGCCGCCATATCATCATCAAAGTCTATACTCTCACCAGCCAATTCTTCCTTATTATTGTTGATAGAATCTCTCATATTATTATTCTTCTCACTAGTATTATTGACCACTAATAGCGGCGACTCTTCCTCGGGATCTGCCTCACTCATTGTTGGTGAATCATCTAATAAATTCGTTGGTAGTAAATGTACTAATGAATCGGAATGTTCATGATTTATTATCAATTTACCATCATTATTATTTTGAGTAGTATTGCCAGCTGTAGCCATATTTTCAGGGGAATTCGTGCTAGTCGTGGGCAATGGTGGTTTAGATGTCGATTGTATCGATGATGACGATGCAGTCGTGGTTGCGGTATCAACTACGCCATTGTTGGCAATAGATGAGTTGGAGGAATTCCGTGATGGAGGATCAAGTAGATTGCTATCACCATTTGATGCATCAAATTATTTTGTTCTTCCAATGTTGGCATGTTCTTGTTGCGCTCTAAACTAGCACCGCCGCCGTCAATGCTACCGTTTCCAATTGATAATATGACTGTTATTTATTGTATATACTTATCCAAAGGTGTCTACCAATTGCAATAGAGCAGACAAAGGAGGGAGTTTGATGTTGCTGTTCCTTCATTTTTATTTGAGAAATCAATGACATGTTCATAACCCAATTGGGTTTTACCCTACAATCAAGGAACAATCAAGGAACTTTGTTGAAGGGGTATCTTGGGAATTGTTAGCGAGATCATATGAATGGCCCATCTTCAAGAGTTCTTCATTTTAATAGGTAATATCAATTTTTGGTCGAATATTGCAACTACTAACTCACTAAAAAGTTGAGATAGCAACATACAATAGTATTGATTGATGAGTAATAGGCGTTAATTCATCTTTATCTTACTCATACCCTTTCCTTTTTGTACGGTGACAATTGTTTGGTGAGTCTGAGACGTTTTTTTTGTGGTATGTACTAAAGTGTTGACCAAATTGGAGTTGATTTATGTCTGTATCTACTTCTTTGATAGAGGGTACAGGGTTCGTATTGTTAGATATGTCTGTGATATCTATATTACTTCTTAAGATATGATACCAAAATGTTCACCATTAATTGGGGTATTGAGAAGTTGTATGTCTGTTGTCTGTTAGATCTATATGTATATTAGTGTAGAGGGTATGTTGTATGAATAATATTTGCTACTTCTTACCTTATGCATATATCTATATTTTATACGTACAGTCACTATATAACGGTAGTAGTTAGTATAGACACCAATCCTCAATACAAATAAACACACAGACAGAGTGAGTTATAAATACAAACAATGGACACATTTAATGATACCGCAGACAAAGTAGAAGGTAGCACCATCCAAAACAATACTACACCTACCACTCCTATTACTACTGCTGCTAATAATAATATGCATAGATATTCATCCAGTCAACATTCAACAAGTCAATTAAGTTTCCAAAGTGCAGTAAGTCAAGCATCGCATACTTCCTCACATAATACAGCAGATCATACTCGTAGTCGTAACAATAGTGATCTAAGCTATGTGAGCGGTACATCAGATGCAGGCGTGCCCTTCTTTGCAGATATGACACTCGATCTAAATATGGCACAAATGGAGACTACTCCAAGATCCGACAAGCAATTTGCAAATATGTTGACAAAGAACAATAGCAAAGATTTGATGCAGGTTATACCACCCATGCCTGTTCACAGTGATAGCAAGGACGAGGAGGAAGATGATATTAATGTGAATAAGCCTTCTTCTGTTGTAGAAAATGTATCAGATCATTACATTAGCCCAACTAGTAGTGGGGATGCTGATGATCAATTTGTTGAGGAAAGTCTTCATGATGAAGAAGATGACGATGCCAACATTGCAGCTCCATCATCAATATTTAGACAAGAAAGTAATGAACAAGAACAATCATTCACAAGAATAGGTACCGACAATAATAATTCTACACATTCATCCTTCTCACAACGACCAACACGTACACCCCGACGACCACGAGATGTTAAATGGACAGCCGCCGCTATATTGATAATACCTATGGGTTTGTTTATACCACACATTTATTACCCGAATGGATACATCGATAGACATAATAATTCATGTTTAGATTGCACACCGACACATCCGAGTTGGTCACATATGACATTTGCATCATCGACACACTCCACTATACTCTTTTCATCACTGGCGGCTACTGTTGCATCATTTATGATATTGAGATTGTTATACTCTCATCCAGGTGGTGGAGAGGGTGATGATGCTCGGCATGTTAATGTCACTCGAACATTACTATTGTCGAGTAATTTATGCATATGGTTGAATCCCCTGCTTGTATTTTCTATATGGATATGGTTACCACATGTCAGATGGGCAATAATATTGCCATTGGGGTTAATGGCACGCGATGCCTTTAGAGTTAAGAATACGGGTAGTGCACTTCCACGAAATAATGGTGGCAATGGCATGAGTATGCAGCAACAACAGCATCAATCAAGAGGTATAACATCATCAGGAACAGATCGAAAGACATTTTTTCGAGCGTTGGCAGTGGCATCATTAGATATATTATCAAGATCACTACGGCGTAAATCCTTTGTTCGAGCTGCCTCTATTGTCCTATTAGTACAATTTGTATGTGTCTCATTATGGTGGGGAGCCTTAAATGTTGTCCTATCGGTAGAAATCTTTCAAGAAGATTCAATTATTACGAAATTTATGCACTTCTTTTGGTTATTGTTGACATTGATAGCTGGCAAGTGGGCAACTGGGACTGTTGCTCGATTGTTAGGTTTTGTTGCCTCAGGAGGAGTAGCGTCATGGTTTGGCAAACAGACAGTTATCATTGAAAGTATGGAAAGGGCAGAAGAAGAAGAGGAGCAGAGGGAGAACGAGCAACAATCTTCGCAGTCTACTCGTTGTCGGTTAGATTCAGATCAAGGGGATGCAACAACTGCAGATAGTAGTACCGGAGACAGTATGACGAGTGATGATCCGGCTTCTAACTATTCTGCTGCTCGTGCTAATAGATATGCAATGCCTGAGGCCTATAGAACAGCTGATGCATCGGCATATTCGTCTGCGCTGGACTTTGATGAGGGTTTAGATGATGACTATGATGAAGAGGACGACGACGAATATGGCATGGGTGCTGGGCGGTCGAACTCGTTCACTCGGAGCAGTTCAATAGGATACAGCGACCACCACTCATCGGTGTCAAATCAGCCGTCTTCGACTGTCAAGTCTTTCTTAACTACAGGATGTACTGTCAGCTTTGGATCGGTAGCTCAATGTGGTCTTCTGGGCGGACTGGCACAGTTCCTTTGGAGTTTTGTGCGCAATATTGAGGCAATGGGCTTCTTCATTCAGCGGAGATTTAACAATAATTCTCGCGGTCGTCGGAATGGTTTTCGTGGGATGGAAGTATCAATTGACAGTGGTGGCTATCAACGGCAGTGGAAACAGATATTTGCATTGTACTGGAGAAGACTTGATATTGCCATTAGAAAGTTTGTGAGAAGTCACTCCGACTTGGCACTTAGTCATGTAGCGGCATATTTCAAAAGCTATCAGAGGGCGGCCAACGACGTTGCAGGAAAGTATCATGTGAATTCATGTGTTTAATATGAAGTGTTGATGATTTGAGTGCTTTATTTTTCCTTCATGTATCTTTATTTGATTGCCTTTGCAAGCCACATGTACTAACAGAAGTTACTCTCGTCTCTCTTCATCTTCGTAAAACGCTAAACGCGCATCTTCCAGTTCTCATTGAAACATCAGGTATGTGTGTGTTTATGTAGCATGTGATAGTTGTACTGCTTATGATTGAATCTCACTCGTATGTCTTTCCAACACTATTAACAAACAATCCAGGGGTTGAGTCAATTATTCATGACGACATAACCACATTCATGTGCTCGTCAGTGGGCCATCTTGTGTCTGGGCTTATTGTTTTATTCTTTGGGATGCTCTTGGTGACACATCGAAACACTTTCTCATCTGATCCTTTAGCAGATATATCTGTGTTAGAGGTGCTGCTCTTTTCTTACATACTATGCCATACAATTATTCTCACAGTTCTTGAACCTTTGAGGGCGGCAGTTAAGGCAGTATATGTATGTTTTGCAGAGTATCCAGCTTCTCTGAGAAATGCATTCCCCTTAATTTATCAGAGATTGAGCAGAATATCTGAAGGTTCGAGTACAGTGCATGTTGTATAGGATATAACTTAACTCATTTCTTCAGAATGTTTATTACTACTATCAATGAGTGAATATCCTTGACGACCGTTAGATCGGTTCTTCTAGCACAGTTGTGTGAACTGAGTGCTCATCTCAAGTCGATCTTTGATGATTTACTTACACAACTCCAACTCCTATAATCGTTAGATCGCTAGAATTGATGTTGAATTATGAATTGTGAAGAGTATTGCGGTGGCTAGAGAGAGGCGCTAAAGCTGTAATAAAAGTCTCAAATGTCGACAATATAAGTACCTTCTAACTGCAGAGCTTATTATTAGTAGTGATGCGTCTATACAATACGATGGTCTTCAAGAGGAGGTTCTTCGTGTTCATTACTCTCCTCCCGACTTCTTTAATTTGTCAGCAAGTTTGTACCGATAATGTTGATGATCAAACGTGTACTGATACACAATTGCAATTACCAGATGACTTCATAGATCCATGTGTAGATATGAACCCTTCATGTCCTATTTGGGCAACACAAGGAGAATGTCAGGCAAATCCCAATTATATGTTTGCAAATTGTGCTCTGAGCTGTGGAAGTTGTGAACCCTTAACGAAGACAATACCAGATGATGATACCGACAAGGATAACACCATAGACATTGCAAAATCGGCATGTGTAGATATAGATGAGCGCTGTCCAAAGTGGTCCGAAGTAGGAGAGTGTCTTCACAATCCTCTTTGTAAGTGCATTTGCAATATTTATATTGATATCTTATGTACTGAACATCTTATGTTTTATTCTAATAGTTTCAAACTCACAAATTGTATGTTGTACACACCAGTTATGAATGTAAAGTGTAAGCGATCATGTTGGAAATGTGTAGATGCTAAACGAGATCGGGCGGAAGGAGTTGACGAGGAATTAATAGCCAAGAAGTTATTATATGTAAAGATGAACCTTGGTAAACAAAATCAATACATACCAAAATCGACCACAGATACATTTAGTAATCTCAAACAAACAGTCAAAGAATACAAAAAGGTAGTTGCTACCATACGAGAGATGGATTATTATGCAAAACATATAATGACAAACCCATCAGTTGATATCAAGGCACGTGAGAGATGTGGTAATCATAATCGAATGTGTGCGGATTGGGCATCTAGAGGTAGATGCGGTCATCATGACGAATACATATCAAAGAGCAAACAACTTGCAGCTGATTTGAATGACGATGATCTTCCAGCTCCAAGTAGAGAGGATGTCCTTTTTATGATGAACATGTGTCCGCTGGCATGTAGAACTTGTCAACAGTTGAAATCGTTTTATAAATGCACGGGTAAGAGAAATCCAAATGAACAACCTTCATTTGAATCAGGCAAAGATCTTAATGCTTTTCTCGAAGGCAAGAGAAGGAATGTTACTGATAGTATTGATAATGACTGGACAAAGTATGAACCAATGTTTGTTTCCTATCCAGATATGGAGAAGAAGAATGGAGAGAGTCGGCAGTATGAGCCGCATGTTATTGTGCTCAAAAACTTTCTGACAGGCGAAGAAGCTGACTATTTGCAACAACATGCCTGTACAACACAACACGACAATGATACATATAAATGTCAAGATGATAAAGAATGCACAATTTGTCCGTGTCAGAGAATCTTACAGAGAATAGCGGAACTGACCAACACAACAATATCACATTTAGAGCCAATGAAGATACTTCATCTACAGCAATCCTCAAGCATAAACAAAGAGAATTCTATACAACACAACTTTGAGATTGATAGCTTATGGAAGCCAGCTGGTCCAAGATTTCTTACTCTTTCATTATTCCTATCAGACAGAGGAGGCATAGGTTTCCAATATCTCGACTGGTTACATATACAGCCAACCAAGGGCACGGTGGTATTATGGTCCAATGTAAGGACGAGCAACCTGTTTGAGTCGAATCCATTGGCAAGTTATGAATATCTACCACCAACGAGTGAAGATGAGAGCTTTGTAGCAAATGTTCACGTGAGACTTTACAACTGGACCGATGCTGAACTAAGAGGATGCTCATGAAGAAGCTGCATAGGGAGTTTCCTCGTCTTTAAACACTAATATAATAGTAAAAGAATAGACAACAACAACATCTGACTGACTCTGAGATGATATAGTGTAGGCTAGGTACATACACTCTCATGAAAAAAGATACGGTATCCACTAAAAATTATGAGAGTTGGTCTGAACGACAATTCAAAGTTCAAAGTAGTGCACCTCTCCTCTATGCCTTCCATCTTAAATATTGTAATTACTAACCAATACTATTAATATGTCTGATAATAAGCTTAGATGCGCGTTAGTTTACCGCCTAGAGGGCAACAGACCGTCAAGTGAGGATGCCGGTGGCGATGGTCAAATTGCACTAACAAACATGGGCGGGTCTGTTACTCTATTAGCTAAGTATGACCATGCCTCTGAATATGAAGCACATGCTGGATCAACTGGTGGATTATATGGTGATAAGGAGAAGAACTATTCCGATGCTGTTGGTATGGTTATTGGTGGTGATGCACCGGCAGGTGTTAGCGAGGAGGGTACGCTTGGCGGATTCAAAGTAGTACAAAGCGATATTCATCAAGTTATTTATGGTGCAGATTCAGAGGGATTGTGTAAGTGATATTGATATGATATGTGCCTTATTATTGCATCTTTGTTTAATGGTATGGTGAATATGATTGGTGGTGTTTATTATTGTTGACGGAGTCCATATTGCTGCAAGGCTACTTAGATAATATTATTATATCAGCCTATAAGATTCGTTGGATTTCGGAGTATTACAATCGAGCAAATGCAAATGAATTGTTTATGTGGATTCAAATGGGGCATTTTGTGTGTGTGAAGGAAGATATTATATTGCAATATTTACGAATACAGGTGTATCTCACATTATGCTCACATGATATGCAAAAAAAAATCATACACAACACAAATTATACATACACCAGGCATTGCTGTTGTTACTGGCCTCAAATATCCATCCCGTACTGCTATCCAAATGCTGAGCGAGTTATACACACCATACAGTGAACAATTCAGTCTTCAGGCCAAGGCAGCTACCAATGGTGCACTAACTAAAAAGTCCAAGTCTCTTCTATCTGAATATTGTAAAAAGTATGATGACTCCTCCAAGGTTGACAAGGCCTCGGCCTTGAATTCCAAAGTAGAAGTTGTCAAGGGACAAATGCAGGATAATATTGCAGCCATGCTTAAGAATACCGAGCAGGCCGAGACTCTTGCCGAACGATCTAATCAATTGAATGAACAGGCAAATGTCTTTCAGAAGAAGAGTAAGGATTTGAGGAAACAAATGAGATGTAAGAATATCAAAATGACAATTATTTTGAGTTCATTGGTAATCGGAATTTTGATTATTGTGCTTGTGCCATTGATTATGAGGGCAAAGAAGGCTGCCGACGGAAATAGATTATTAAGAGGAGCCTTCTTGGAAGAACTTGAAGACTTCGAGTATGAAGAGTAAAATATTTGGACTGGGAAATATATTGAGTGTATGATATACAGTCTGAAGAGAGAGAGAGAGATTTGGGTTTTGTGGTTGAGGAGGGGAACGATAATCAACAAGGCATGCAGTTGTGTTAAAGCAGAGCAAACACCTGTCTCGAATTGATAGTTTGTGAACCATAAGTTTGATAATGAATAGGTTGTGAGAGTGATATACTATACAACTAATTAGCATTTACTAAGGCACCCTTAGGTTACTTATTAGACAGCTAGCTCGCTAGGTTGCAGATCATGCTGCACATAAAATAATATTAACCAGTTTTATTGAATCGAAATTGACTTTGGCGATCAAACTTAGATTATACCCTATTGGTTTCCATATTACCTTCGTAGTGGCTAGAACAAGAAAAGACTCCAAAATTTCTTACTGAGCCCCAGTATTATGATGCCCTCTACTAGCGGCCTCCATCATGGCTATCGCGTTTATAATATAGATTAGTATATACCCAATAGGCGTGGCTGGCGACTTTACCACGAAAAATTAAGTTTGGGCTAGTCGCACTTCTATTGCAATAAAAACCTATCAAACAAAACATCAAACTAACTCTTACTTTATTATTACTGATATTCTTTACGATGGAGGGGAGTAGTACTTCACCCAGTAATAATAATAATACCCCAATAACTACAAATTCAAATTGGCAACCATGGCCAGAAGAAGCATTAACAATGGCCCGCACGGCATTAGATTTAACCCGTCAAGATTGGAGTTTAACTGGTCAAACTATATTCTCTCCTTCTCCAACCCCCTCTTCTACCACATCACAACAACAACAAAATATAAACAGCGGCGGTCCACCAATATTACCACATAATATATACAACCATCCAACATTATCAGATTTAGGTAATAAGGTTGGCAGGGAAGAGATTGTTGAGCGTATGGTATCCTTATTATTTGTTAGAATAGTTGCTTTGGTTACTTGTCGATTGGGTAATACAGTACCTCGAAGCAGCACTTCGTCCCCTAATAATATAGGAGGTCATAGTGCATGGGATAATACGGAATCTTTAGTTAATAATGATAAGGGTGAGGGGAAGGCAACTAAAAACAGCCTTAAAAAGCGGAGACAAAAGATATATACAGATTATAGTACAACAACAATTTGTAAGGCAGCTCTTCAATTAAATAACCCACCAACACCACCCACTAAACAAGAAAATACACCACAACAACAATTAACAACAAGCTGTATGGATGCAGAACATTCCCATGATCATGATGAACAAGTTGATGGACCAATGGATAAAGGATACCACTCCGAACCAGGCACCCGACATGAACTCAATAATAAGAAGATTAAGAACCATCGTCGTGCATCTGATAATCCACCATCACCACCAACAAAAAATGATATATACGGAGGAAAAACAAGCGGTGGTGGTGCTAATGAAGTCCCGCCATCACATTTACTATTCCCATCATCAATAACACCCCAGGTTATTCAACAATTACGACATTACGTAAAAACTATATGTAATCAGTATCATACACCGTCCAATGTTCCGTATCATAATGTGGAACATGCATATCATGTTTTCTTAAGTGCGAATAAATTATTAGATTTAATGTTATGTGAAAGTCCAGAGGATTATATAACTCCGGCGTTAATGATGAATGGAAGTAGTAGTAACAAGGTAGGAGTGGGGAATAATGTTAATTTTATAACATCCCAAATGGGTAACATGGCGGGAATTGTTCCTCCGGGTGTGCCACCCTCATCATCTACCATGGCTGTTATTAAACGTCGGTCACGTCGTCGTTCATCGGTCGATTCGACGACATCGAATCTATCAACGAATACACGTCATCGTCCGACATTTGGATTAAAGTCAGATCCATTGTCACAACTTGCATACTTATTCTCGGCATTAGTTCATGATGTTGATCATACCGGTATTAGTAATAGACAATTGGTACTGGAGAGTGATGATTTGGCAATATTATATAATGATCAGAGTGTTGCCGAGCAACGGAGTTTGGCTGTTGCCTTTACTACATTGAAAAAGAATGCGAAAGGAGACGATGGTGGTGGCGGTGGATATAAGGAATTACGGGAGGTTTTATTTCCCGAACAGCCAACCCCCGAATCAGAAGTAGCTTCAGAGGAGGGTGGGGCAGCAGCAGCTGCGACAGCAGGGAATGAAGATTTCTTCAAATTTCGCAAATTAGTAATTGATCTAGTACTGGTAACTGATATTGCAAGTCCAGAACGTACCCAGATTGTTAAATCGAAATGGAAGGAGGCATTTGGGGATGTTATTGTTGCCGAGAAGTTGAAAAAGAGTGCAACACAGCAGTTACAAAAGGCGAATAAGGGTGGAAGTAGGGGGAGGGAATATTTTCGTGTGGATAGGAATAAAGTACAAACATTAGATCCGACTGCCGAGGATGAAACACCACAGGGTGATAATGTTGGCAATGGGAGTAGCAATACGGTGACTAAGGGTATGTTGGCAGGTGGACCAAAACTAATACCGACAAGACGGAAATATAATAAGGGGAGTTCGGGAAGTCTTGACCAAGAGGGAAGGTCCAAGAGCAAGGGAAAGTCCAAGAGTGGCGATGATCCAGAACAAGTTCAACCCCGTTCGACCACACCAACAACGTCGAACAATCAACGTACTCAATATTCATCAAGTTTGGTATCTGCTACAGATTCAAATTGTGATTCTATATATTTTGATTCGTCAGACTCATCCTTGTCAGATATGAACTCATTAGATGACGACTTTGACGCATCCGCCGTATCGCGGACGAAGATGAATTTTGATTCACTCGATGCTAGTACTAATTCAAATATGAGTGATATGAATGCTAGTGACTTCAATTCGAGTGGAACTAGTGGAGGTGATAATATCAATCGGAGGGGAAGTGATAATTCTGGAGAAAGCAACGAAGGCGAGGTTAATCAGGTTAGCGGTGGTCCAGTTGGGACGAAGGCAAACCGCAGCAGTAGGGGAAGACGGGCAAGTCAAGGGGAGGAAACGACACCTACCAGCACTGGTGGAAGTGGTACCAGTGGTTGTGTTGATCCACTTAGTAAACGGTGGAGCACAGGGGACTTGACTGACGATGTCGATCTGAATAGCAATTCATCGTCACCACAGCAGCCAAAATCTCCTCGGGGGAGGGCCATTTCAAGCTCAAACAAGGTCAACCAAAATTATACCGTTTCAGCGAGAACCTCCAGACCGTCAACATCCAAGTCCTTCACTATATCATCGAAAACTAGTAGCGGCTCACCTTCCAATAGTCGACGACGAAAGTCAGCCTTATCCCGACCACTATCGCAATCTATGGTAAGCAATAAAGATTTAAGACGAGCACGTCCTCGCGCCCACTCTGAGGAACGCCGTTTAGGTGTACGACGAGCATTAGATCTTGCGGGGTCAACGATTATCGCGTATAATAACCTACGAGGGAGTTTTGGAAGTGAGCGCAACAGCTTACTATCCAACTCAGGAGGTACCGCTTCTGGAGATGATTGCATAGAAGATGAGTTTGATCCTGATGATGACGTTGACGAATTCAAGGCTACTGTAGTACTAGAACAAATGATCCGTGCCGCGGACGTCGCGGCTTTACTGCAAGATTGGAATAATACCATGAAGTGGTCAACTCGTTTGTACAAGGAACTAAAGAATGGATATTTACAAAACAGGGGCGAAGATCCCACAGTGGGATGGTTTGAAAATCAGATTAAGTTCTTTGATTTTTATATCCTACCACTGGCAAAGAATTTAGGTGTTATGGGTGTATTTGAAGAGAGTGTAGGAAGTATGTTTGTTTATTGTGTAAAGAGTACCTTAGCGAGGTGGATCGAAGAGGGTAGTAGAGAAACCGAATTGATGATTAAGCAGGATGCAGATGAGCGTAAGAGATCTCAAGAAGGACAGCAGAGTGTGAATAGTTTGTCTCAAGAAGTTGTCTCAATGGGCATCAATGAGGGTGATAAAGTACAACCACCCCCAGCTCTGAGCAATGGAGATGATAGTCAACCTCCACCGAGATGAGATATCTTCTTGATAGTTTTAGATTTGCTTAAGATAAAGATCTTTCTAAGCTTACATGTATCACTGAATACTACTAGTTTGGATATCTAGATAGCTATGTTTACTCGGATGCTTCCTTCTTGTTTTGTATCTTCCTCTCAAGCTTCTTCTTCTTTCTTTCTTCTCTCCATTCCTCAGAGCGATAACGCCCTTTGAATTCGAGGTTTCCATCATCATCTATCTTCGGTAGTGGTTTCACCTTTTTCTTTTTTGGTTTGTATACATATCCCATTTTATCTACTTGGGTTGCAACATCCAAGTCTATTACATTTCCAAATGATACCTTATCACCAGCAAATAGCTTTTTACTTCTTCTAGTTTCGATTTTTCCATTTAACATACATTCTGAATTTTGTATCACAGTCTTGGCTTCTCCACCACTCTCCACTAAATCACATAATCGTAGGAATGTTTGCAAATCTATTAGAGGAGTTGATTGATGATTATCGTCATTTGTGCTCATCAATGTTGATTGTTGATATAACTTTGCACATCTGTTGTGTATAGATATAGATATACCGCTACTAAATGCAGAAATTGACTGCAAGCTCATTGCAACTACCAATAACGCCGCAAATATAACTCTTCTCAGCATATTATTATGATAGAATATACTTGTCTTGTGTACTATTGTTCTTGATGGGTGATGATGGGAGTTGTACCGCATATTCTCTTATCAACCAATTGATGGAAACAAAATGAAACTATTGAATAATAATATTGATTTATATACTTCAATGCAACAACTATTTATCTGCACTAACGAAGGTGAATGTGCCGATATGTAATCATCAAGAGGAGAATGAGTGGATACCACTCCGCAAAAAAATGATCACTCTAAAATTCTGAATGAAGTGTTGACGTAAGTGATGTGAAATATCTTTCCATCAGAACATACTATTATTAGCCTCTGTTCAGGTATACAGTGAGAAGAGAGGAGGAGGATTATCATATTATCCATAGCGGTGTCGAGGGCGGCGTGTTCCTATTCATATAAATTAAAGATACATATCGAATATATTCTTTGATAAGAAGAAAGATATCTGCTAACAACCTACAATCAGCCTCGGCGAAGCATTTAGTACAATATAGCGAATCATACATCCAAAACCAAGAATAACAAGATGGCTACTCCTCTTGATCCAACTCATGTGCCATATCGATTGGCAGCAAGCTATATCTTATCAAAGATTGCAAAGAGGTCAATTAGTGCACCAACAGTTGGTATTATCTGCGGCTCAGGTCTATCGGGCCTATCCAAAGGGTTAGACGAGGATACAGAACAAATAACAATTCCTTACTCATCGATACCTGGGTTTCCTACTACAACAGTGGCTGGTCACTCTGGTGAATTAGTAATTGGTACATTAAGCTCTATTCCAACTATTTGTTTCCGAGGGAGATTTCATAGTTATGAAGGTCATGATATGAATACTGTAGTATTACCTGTATTAGTTATGAGATGTCTTGGTGTTCAATTAGTATTGGTTACGAATGCAGCGGGTGGACTGAAAGATGAGTTTAAAGTGGGAGACATTGCAGTAATTCGAGATCATATCGGTTTACCTTTATTGGCTGGAAAGAATCCATTAGTTGGACCGAATGATGATGAACTTGGTCCTAGATTTCCACCAACAAGTAACTTGTATGATTTGGAATTACAACACATTATTGTTGATGTGGCAAAAGAGTTGCAATTTGATCAATATTTACACACTGATAGCACCTATGCCTTTGTGAGCGGCCCTCAGTATGAGAGCAAAAGTGAATGTGCTATGCTAAGACTACTGGGAGCTGATGCAGTTGGTATGTCTACTGTGCCAGAGATACTTGCTGCTCATCATAGTGGGATGGCAGTAATGTGTTTAAGTTTGATAACCAACAAAGTAGTCTACTTTGATGAGCCAGGAGAGGAAGCGGAACATGCAAATCATGCAGAAGTACTCGAGGCAGTGAAAGGAAGAGGAGAACAATTAGTACAATTAGTAAAGGAAGTAGTGAAGAGGTGCGGTGATGAATACTTGCCTTTGATTGATGAGTTGAAACCAATCAATTTGGAAACAAAGGGTCGGGTTGTAGGAGAGAGAAAGAAGAGTCATACTCTTTGTCCATACCATATTGTATTGAACATTATAAATGCTCCTATACATTGCATTGTGATGGGTGCTGGAATACTTGCTGCCGGTGCTTTACTTGGAGCAAATATGAGCAAACGTCGATAAACAAGACAAAGATAGAAGGCTAGTCTATAAAATATGTACAGTTTAGAGCAAGAGAAAAGTCAACAACTATCTATTAGCTTATTCTGTCTTCTCTTCAGTATATTTACTAAAGTATGGAGAGAAGAGTGATCCAATAACCAACTGCAAAGGATGAATTAACATGACAGGAGCGCAGTATGATGCAAGGTTTTGATTGCCTGCAAAAATAGTGTTTATTAATGGCAGTCCAAAAGCAAGTGTCTTGTGTGCACTACAAAAGGTCGCTGCAACGGCTTCATCAGGTGTATTGTTCAAGAACTTTGATTTGAAGAATGAGAATAGTGTCACCAATGAACCGATATGCAACAGTGGCAGCATTATTAACAAAACTACTGCATGGCTCAAGTCCAAGCCAAGTCCTTTAGTAAATGCTTCACAGAATGCATTCCATACAATTCCAAGAAGCACCATCTCTTGCAGCCGCTTGAAGAATCCAGAATGATTGGAGTAAAAGGCCTTAACTGGTGTAGCTCTCAAGGCTTGACCAACAGCAACAGGAAGCAATACTTTGTTGCATAGTTTTGACACTAACTCCACGAACGGTAGTTGTATCGTCTGCCCAAAGAACCTCAACAGTAGTGCAGGAGTAAGGAATATTCCCAGTAAATTACTTATAACTGTATTGCACAGAGCCGTGGCCACATTGCCACCAGATGTTGATGTCAGCAAGATGCACATGTTGATAGTAGTCGGCAAGCATGTCAATATCAAAAGTCCTTCAAGTAATGGTTTGGGCAATAATGCAGGGAAGAACATCTCGATTCCTCTTGTCAAAGGCAAGCCGATTAAGAATGGCCAAGCTCCGAATGTGCATATCTGGATCAGACTATTCAATTTTACATTGGCAAAAGCATTCGTAAGTTCTGATAGCTTTAGAGACAAACCGGAGAGAAGAAAGATCACAGTCACTCCATACTTTCCAATGAATAGCTCAGGATGTAATATGCTTCCATTCTTGCCAAGCTGAGGAAAGAGCTTTGCAAATGAAACTGCTGTAGCCATGCCGAGTAAGAAGAAGTTTTTGGAAACGAATGCTTTTGCCTTCTCAATTGATGATGTATTATCATCACTACCGCCACCTCGAACTGACATATGATATGTAAGTATCCTTTGATCATCTTTCTTTGCCTGAGGTTTTAGATATCGAGGCACGGCTTGCCTACTAATTGCTGATAACGGGCCTATAATACGATATCGTTCATTCTGCGTAAATGCATTTGTTGATGACACTACTACTAAACAAAGAAAGCTGAGTGAGAGTGTCAACAAATTCATTTTTTGTTGACATACTAAGTATCTTTGATGATAAGTTTGATATAAATAGACAAAGCCTTTAGCTGATATATATGATTTGTAGAACTATCAACAGTTTGCACCTGCAATAATAGTTAGTAGACGATATCACCTTCTTGCCTCTTCGAGCTCGAGCACTGCTCCCCTCTTATCTACTTGGCAACAAAATGATTGCTATAAAGATACCGCTTTTTTACTCCCTCGACCTCATGATGCAGCGCAGTTAGGTAAAACTGTTGCCACTTCTGTCAACTCTAACCCCCCAATTAGGAAGTGATATGGCATGCATGGTATGTCATAGGGCATAGCAAAGAGGTACACAGAGGAGGGGGTTGGTCCTGACTCCAACATCTTTTAAGTAGCCAGTAGAGAGGTCTGTATCCCCCATCACCCCCAAAATAAAAGTCAAGAGATTAAGAGGTAGCCCTACATTTATATAAATAAATATTGGCAGAGCTGGTATTTATACTTATAATACGGATTAATAATCCGCTTCAAATAATGAAAGGTGTTGTAGCTTGAGGTTCCCTTTTAATAAAAGAAACCAAGTACCTTCCCTCCTGTCTTTTTCCTTCGTGCCTCTTCATGTGTCATAATACCATATGTGGTAGACAGAATTATCTGTCCAAATTGACGTGATGGTAAAAGATTAACGACCCACTTCTCAATTTCGTGTACAGCAACATCGAATCTTGGGGAAATGACACCGCACTTGTTTAAGCGGCCATTGAGTTCAATGACAATTTTCTGTGCACGATGATCATCAACGATTTCAAATTCGCCAATATATCCTGTTAGGGGTATGGTAATTAATAAGGATAGGAAAAGAATGGGGTTAGAAGAAATGTTGCAGATAATTAGGCGGATCATATACGTAGGGTAATATTGAATATATGCCGTGAGTGTAGTATCCACAGAGACTTGATTATAGGGGAGTGTCCGTATGAATGTGGGTCATTGCAGGCACATCATCACTCGAAAGTGGACGGCGCTATCAGGTATAAATTTGATCATAAGACCAAAGGACCTTCCCCCGTTTGGACAGAGCCTCTAAGTCTGTGAGGTCACCACATCACCACTAAAATCATATGATGTGCACTCCAGTCACAACACACGTATCAATATGCAGATACACATCGATACTTGTGGAATATTGTAGATACATCCCAACAATTATATATGGTATTTATAATATTAGACTTACCGTGTTGTTGCATACATTGCAAGAACTTGACTATAACCTTACTTGAAGGACGGATTAATACCTGACGCTTACCGCGCTTTTCGGCATTTGTGATTGTTTTCAAACAATCGGCGAGTACTGACATGCGAACCATCTATATATGGAAGTGTTTTACATTAAATTGCATTGCAAGGGTGGCAAGTGAGGTTGGCAAGAGAGAAATGAGATTGAGGTGAGCGATACCATGAATGCTTTTAAACAAATAAATGATATGAACCCCGACTCGGCGCCGACCCGATATAATGATTACACCCCGACGGATATCATTCATATACCCTTTATTGTAAAAGATAAATGTATAATCTTTATATCTCCCTCTACATACTGGCAAAGGCAACCACTAAGCAGAGCCACCAATTTGGTGTCATTTAACTTGACACATCATTGCAACTCGACGCCGCAGACCCATATAAAATTTAACCGTATGACGCTATGGCACTTTAAAGTGAAAATCGTCATGGTATCGCACCTTTCTATATGTTATTTATATATTTAATTGACAACAGTCCAGTAAACCTAGGAGGTATTGATAATCGACGTAGGAGAAGTGTTGTGAGTGAAAACGAGAGGTCGAGGGAGAAAATATTCCACTTGTAATAATATCACGCCAAAACACTCTAAAATTTTTACCCCTCTTACTATTTTTTCGCTCGGTAACCCAATCTCAACACAAAAGTTGTGGTAAGTTGATCGACGGCCGCCGCTGTTGATAGCAAATGGAAGATATTGATGCCGTAGTGTGTATATTAATTAGTAGAATGAGGTTTTACTGAAGATACGCTAGTGTCGCCGCTGTGGGGAGGTATCAATATGGATACCACATACGATTTGCAATACACCTCTGATACTAGAGAGGCGTAACTTCTCTCTATTGCAACTCTCTCCCTATGGTCGGTGCTATTAGAGTAGATATCTTGAATATATGGGGGTGATTTGAACTCAGTCAAAGCTTTAGCGGCGGCAGATCTTTGAGTTGGGGCATTTTTCTATCACATCTTATGAACATCACTAACATACCCTTTTCTTCTCATCATTTGCTCTCAATATGATCCACAGAATATCCACAGAATACGTTGTATAGAATATAATACTATTTAAAAATGACTAAGCAAGGAGGTCAACCAACACGTTTGTACGTCAACGGGGCTATTCTCGGATACAAGAGAGGTCTTCGTAATCAATACAATCACACATCTCTTATCAAGATTAAGGGAGTAGACTCCAAGGAAGAAGTTCCATTCTACCTCGGAAAGCGTATTGCATACATTACCAAGGCATCAACACCAGGAAAGAATGGATCCAAGTTCCGTGTTAACTGGGGACGTGTATGTAGATCTCATGGAAGTAATGGTGTTGTAAAGTGCAAGTTTGACAGAGATTTACCACCCCAGAGTATTGGCGGACGTGTCCGTGTTATGCTTTACCCTTCACGTGTATAAACATTGTATACACACGGGAATAATGAAGGTTAGAGGAATAATACTGTAATATCTATAAATACTTGCAATTATAAGAAAATGAGTTCAGGTATTTCAGGAACTCTCCTCTCTTTCTCACTCTTGTGTGTAATTAAAGCATGCTGGATTGATCTTACAGTGACAAGTATAACTTTGCACAAGAAATGGTACTTTTAGATAAGATGTTAAGTCTCTATTCCATCATCTATCTAATAGGTGCATTTCTTTTGAACTGCTTACTGCTTACTCTGACTGGAAGTTAACAATTCGTGCGAACTTGTCGGCGAATAGAGAAGCACCTCCAACCAAACAGCCGTCGATATCACTCTTTGCCATTAAACCATCAACACTTTCCGGGGTAACGCTACCACCATATTGAATTCGTGTTGCCTGTGCTACGTCATCGTCATACATCTTAGCCAAGACAGTTCGGATGAATTTGTGCACATCATTTGCAGCATCTGCATCGCAAACCAGTCCTGTTCCAATTGCCCATACAGGCTCATAGGCAATCACTACATCCTTCATTTGCTCTTTGGTAACGCCAGCTAAATCTTTACAAACTTGCATAGCACAAACTGCCTCTGTAATGCCTAAATCATACTCTTCCTGAGTCTCTCCAACGCATAAAATAGGTTTCATTTCAAACTCTAAACACTTCTTGACTTTGGAGTTAATACCAGCATCAGAATCACTGAAAATAGATCTACGTTCGGAATGTCCACTGTCGAATAAACCCTGTTAGAGAATTGCAATATGTAACAAAACAAAACACATGTTAATAGATATCTTACCATAAGATATATTCACAGCCTACGCTCTTAACCATACTTGCAGCTACACTACCTGTGAATGCACCTTTATCTTCGTAATAAACCTGTTGAGCACCAACAGTAATACCTTCCTTCCCAACAATGTCTTTAACCTTGGATATGAATGGAAATGGTGGGAAAAGGACTACTTCTGTACAACCATCAAAGTCCTCATTCATGGCACATGTTTCAGCCATCTCATTAAGAAGTGCACAGAAACCATGTGATAGATTTAACGCATCAGATTCGGTAGCTGGATTCATCTAGTATATATAGTTGAGATAAGATAAGTTAGAAACAATAAATATCTCACAAAAGATTTCATTTTGTTGCAAACATACCTTCCAGTTTCCTGCCATAATTGGCTGACGAGCGTTAAGTTCTGTGACAACTCTCGGTCCACTATTGACACTAGTGAATGCATTAGTGCCTGAGAAGGCAGCTAAGAGGACGATAGTAGAGAGCTTCATGATGGTTGAGGTTTGGAAGTTGAAAATGGTTTGAGAAAAATAGGATACCGTGAGTATCTTTAGGTTCATAACCCTCACATGAATTGCTTAGGTATCCAAAAGACTCCCAATTATAATAAAGTGAAAAATGCCAACTTATACTTTAACCACAGGTCGCAAAAATGAAAAAATGGAAAAAGTGGCCGGCCATTACCACACAGGACTTAGTCCTGGATGGTAATGGCCGGCCACTTTTTTGAGTTTTTTTATTTTCTGGAAGCTGCTTAAAGTATAAGTTAGCCATTTTCCGGGACCCAGATGGGACTCATTAAGCAATTCATGTGAGGAGTGAGTAACAGTAAGTGATGTATGTAGTAGTGAGTAGAGGCGTGCTCGTCTACCCAGTCTACTAAGTATGATCTGTGCAGTATCTGAGCAAGCTTTAGGTGACTTTTGCACATATTATTTATTAGTGTCAGTGTATGTAGTCATGGCCAAAGGAGGAAGACGTCTTAGTCAAAATGAATGTTTAAGATTCTATTGTATCTATTGTATCTTTCTTTATTTGTATGTTCTTTGTCTTTAGATAGTGAAGTTGACAATGCGAGCAAATTTGTCGGCAAATAGAGAAGCACCTCCAACGAGACATCCATCAATATCACTCTTGGACATGAGCTCGTCGACGGAATCTGGAGTCACACTACCACCATACTGAATTCGTGTTGCCTGTGCCACATCTTCATCGTACATCTTACTCAACACTTTGCGAATGTCCTTGTGTACATCATTAGCTACATCCGAATCGCATACCAATCCTGTTCCAATAGCCCATACAGGCTCATAGGCGATCACTACATCCTTCATTTGTTCCTTGCTTACACCAGCTAAATCTTTGCTGACCTGCATAGCACATACTGCTTGTGTGATACCCAAATCATATTCTTCTTGAGTTTCACCGACACATAAGATGGGCTTCATGCCAAACTCCAACGCTTTCTTCACCTTTGCATTGATATTGACATCTGAATCACTAAACAATGCTCTGCGTTCTGAATGACCACATAGTACGTATTCACATCCTACACTCTTAACCATACTAGCTGCTACACTACCTGTGAATGCACCTTTATCTTCATAGTATACTCCCTGAGCTCCTACATCGATACCATTTTTACCAACAATATCCTTCACTTTTGATAAGAATGGAAATGGTGGAAACAGAACTACCTCGGTACATCCTGGATTCTCAGAATCGACTGCACATGCACCTTGCATTTCATTTAGAAGAGCAACGAATCCATTAGATAGGTTGAGTGCGTCAGCTTCAGTAGCTGGATTCATCTGTTGTGTTCGTCATTGCAATAGTATAATTTATATGCACATCATTTTATGTTCATATACATAAGTGATCATAACCAATCAGTTGTACCAATGTATGTAGGGAAATGGTGAAACATTGCAAAAACACGACATGATGTTAGACTTTGCATTACTCATAACTCAACACACACAGAGAAACAAAAACATATGATGATGCATAAAACATACCTTCCAGTTACCTGCGCGTTTCACAATATATAAGGATGAGAGAGAAGTGATTGAACAATATGTTAGTACGTATGGGTTAAAAGGCAATCAAATAAAGGCAATGGGAGGCCAAACAAAGTAGCCAATCGTATTGAAACCACATATCATAAAACGATGAAGATATATAAACGAGACTTTCCTGCCATAATTGGTTGGCGATCAGCATTCAATGAGGTGATCAATCTAGGGCCATTGCTAACAGATGTGAAAGCACTAGTGCCCGAGAAGGCAGTGGCAAAGAGGGCGATTGAGAGCTTCATTTTGTATATATATTATTGACTTGTTCCTTGGCGTAGGGAAAGTGAGGTGATCGGCGCGGCAACGAGGAGTATGAGAGGAAGATATTTTATGCTGACGCTTGCAACGTTAGGAATAAACTTGGCGAGGATTGGCGATTCTCTTTGCTAGCATACACCAAGTAGTTAAGTAGACCCGCGATCAAAGACTATAAGGAAAGATAAAGCCCTCAACTATTACTTGGTTAATAATGCTGAACCTATTCTACTTCCTCGTTTAGCTCGAGCCTTGGCGATCTTAGCCGAGAGAACTTTACATGCATGATTAGCTGCATTAGCGTCCTCAAACCAAAGATCCATCCTACTTCGAGTCAACCGCAAGCCATTTGCACCCAAAGATGGTCCTCCCCGACGACTTGTTGATGAGTCTACTAGAAACAGTGATGGAGGACGAGGGTCAAGGGAGGCATGTGCAACGAGTAACCGTCTCGCAGGTGTCTTGTTGTTTGCCAAAGCAGACGAGTCTTTCTTAACAGCAAGGCAAGCTAATCGACAGGCTGTTATCACACGGCCTTCCCCACCAGTACCTCCATGACCGGGTTCGGCTAATACTGCCCATTTCCCCACAACTACCAAGTATAGACTTTGCCAAGATATACCCTCATTTGAAATACAAGTCCTACCGGTAAAAAGGGAGGAGAATGCATTTGATACTTCACATACACAAGGGAAGGCAGCCTTGCCGACGAGACCCACCGCCGATCCATGGATTGGTGCGGTTGTCTTCTTGTCAGACGATTCTCCTTCATCCAGCATGGCAATTGCAAATTTTGATGAAATATGAGCAAGCGACCTAGCTACTGTCGAGTCGTCATCCCCACTGTTGGTGGCAGATATGTAAGATAGACTTCGATGAGGTATATTTTTAAATTCTCCATCTTCTTCTGATTGTTCTGTATCAACCATTGCAGAGCTCATTTTGGAAAGCTTGACACAGAACGCATCCAAGTACAGAGAAGCCAACGCCCAAGAAGCTGCACAATAAAATGGAGTGCTTTTAGTATCAACAAGCATATTATCCACAACACTAGTATCCTCACATAGAAGGGCGCTAGTTGTTGTTATTGAAATACTTGTCAGTACCTCGATGCCATATCGATATTGTTCCTTGGCATCATCATCATCATCTATGTGTTCTTTAAGATAACACACATTTTCTACAACACTGTTGGTATACTTGTCTGACTGATCAAAGAAAAACCGATCAAGCAGCCAATTGTCAAGATGTTGTCTATCTCCAGTCTTCTTGTTTGGTGTGTTGCTACTACTATCACCTTCTCGTGATTTTCCATCTAAAAGAGACGGAAGAGTCATTAAATATTCGGCAGCCTTGATACGAATACCCCCCACAATCGTTTCCACGAAGCGGATATACTCGTTGTTATCTTCGATCATATCCATTAATGTTTTGGCAGCAACAGTGTTGAATTTTATCTTCCACCAACCATCATAAGTAACAGATGTGTTTACAATACCTTTACAGAGACATCTTAGTGTCTCTTTTACAACATCATCGTTACAGGGATCGAGATTATTAGAAGTAAGGTGTCCTGTTGATCCTGGAAACATAATCTTTTGTACAATCGAACCGTCCACCAACGATACAGCTGCATGAAGTGCAGCGGTTGCTAATGACTGGAGGCTTACCATATCATCTGACCCTGATATTGATGACATTAGAATTGCTCGATAGGGATTAGGTCTCGTGTTTGGGTGTGTTATTTGCATATCCTTGATGCCATCAGCCAATGAAGTGTTATTCCTCAGCATATCCACAAGGGCAGGAGCTAGAATAAAGACACAAGAAGACCCACTATCAACATCATCATCTTTTGCAACTCCAGGCTCTGTTCCAAAGGTATAGACATTGACATGTTGTTGAAAATCTTCAGAATCCTTAGATTGACGTTCCTGATTCCTCTCAGACCGTACTTCCAATTGAAATTTGCTAGTTCCCGAATCCCCTGTCTTTGATCTGGCAGGCAATGTAACCTGAGGCGGAGTAGTTATAACTACACCTCCTGACGCCTCAGGCGATTGTGGATGTAACAATGCAGTTAACAGAAGATGTCGAAATGTTGGATTTGATAATGTGTGGAATATCACTGATAAGCCAAATAGTGCCGTCTTGGAAGGAGACAAGTCCATATCACAAGATGAATAGGTTTGCTTGTCGCCATTTTTGCTACTTGTATCATTGGGTGTATCACTAGTTGCTTCTCCTTTGACACTCTGAGGTGTGGCAATGGCCTCTACTGTGATATCATTCTCATCATCTTGATCTATCACATCAGTATCATTATCATCAGTAGTAGAAAAGGGCATTGGTGATTGCAAAGTAATCATGGGTTTCTTTGACACTAATGACTCTTCTCCCTCCTCTGTTTTATTCTTTGATGAAGAAAAACGATGAAGTGGTAACAGCAGTGGTTGAAGTAACATGGGATAGACAAATGTAGCAAACAACATTTCAATTGCCTGCTCATTCAATGATATCAATCCAACCTTGAGTAGATCGTCTAATAACAAGAGTTCATCTTGAACATTTGCAATTAGATCCTGTATTGTACTACGCAACCGAGCGGGATCTTCCTTCTTTTTACTTGGCTTCTTTGCACTTTGCGGTGATGTCGAGTTGGTAATATCAGATGAGGATTCCTCCAAAGCACGAAGAGTACCCTCAACTTGTCCAAATTGACTTGTTAACCGTGCACACACGGGAGAGACCAAATCACTAACCCTAGTAGGATGACATGCGTATTGAGCAATGGCAATTCGATCTTGTAATGGTAATGTTGGTGAATCATGTAACATCCCCGAAGGAGTTGCGGTAGGCAACGACTTATGTTGACTTTCATTTGCTTTGCCATCGGTACTATCATTCTCACTGTCATCACCTTGCATTTGTCCATCATTCATGATATCCTCATTAGAATTAATTGTTACCAATCTTATAATGTTCATACAAACATTCATAGCCGTTACTCTGACAAATGAATCATGATCTTGTGAACAAAATTCAAGTGCCCTCAAGTATAAAGGGAATTCAACCACTTTACGCCGGTCAAGGTAATTCAATAACTTACTAGGATCATCATCTTCTTCTGTTGTGGTTGTTGTAGATTCTTCCTTGGTACAATTCTCATTCAATGGAAAACTTAGAAAGAATTGCAATGTCTCGGCATTAACTCTCATTGCCAAACTTTTAAGAAAACTAACAAAGTGTGTTGATAATTCACTCATTTCGGAATTCATTTCCTGTTGCTGTTGTTTGTTCCTACCTCTTATTGACTTTCTTGGACTCTTCTTTGCATCATTTAAGGCATTCATTTCAGCTCGGCTGTATAAGTGTAGGGGTAGTTTAATTAAATCATTAACTCGATTGTTGGATAGTAAAAAGTAGAGAGATGTTGCTCGTGATACGTTCTGAATAAGGATGGATATGGATTGAACTGCTTGTGTTGCAATTGATAATGGCGGCAGCACTACATCTTGAATTTTGGTGGATTTACCTTTGATTGGCGCAACACCTTCATCATCTTGAGAAGCTGCAATCTCCTCAACTTGAAAAGCAACGCCAGTAACAATATTGACAATGTTTGCTAATCCATTCCTTTCACAGAACAATTCAAATATAGCAAGGTATGGAAACGCCATATCTTCATTATACTGCTGCTTTTGTTTCCTCTTCTCTGCTGCTTTACTCTTCTTCGATGATAATAATGCTTCCGGAGCTGGCGGCGGCGGCGGTTGTGTACTTTTATCTGCTGCAGGACTTTCACCCGTACTTTCGCCCTTACTCTGTACAGTTCTACTATCATCATTCTCACCACTTCCCTCTCCTACATTCTCTTCGCCTTCAACTTCGTCTAACTCATCCATACTTTCACCAGTAGAAACAACCTCGGCTAATAACTGACCCGCACGTCTTTCACTTAATACAACCAATTCAGCAATTCGACGTAATAATTCCACAATTTCAACCTCATCTTCATATGATATTGATAGAAAGTATGCATTGGAATTGGCTAGTAAATCTGCTGCCTGTGCTGATGGTGAGCGTTTAACCTTTTCTTCTTCTTGTTGTGGTGATTTCATGGCAATTTTGATATTATCTTTCTTCTCTTTCTCTTGCATTGGATATTTTTCCGTAAACTTATCCATGTTATCGTCTGCAGGCGCTTCTGCAGCTGTTGAATCTGATGGCGCTATATCTTCGGTAAGTAACATACTACTGCGCATAGTACCCGCGGCTATTGCATCTGTATTTATTTTGCCTTTTTGCGCAGCATCCTTTTTATCTGATTGTTGGGGTGGCGGTTTGGGGGCAATCTTATCAGTTAAATATTCCAATCTATCCAATTTGGTACGTAATTCTTCCAATGAAGCAGCTGCCGCCGCTGCTGATTCTATTCTTATCTTTTCAGCCTGATCTTTATTATTGGCTTGTATTGCTGTTGAAATTGCATCATTATTTCCTGAGTTGAATTTTGCATGCTGACTGCCTCCTTTTGGATTGGGTGAGTTACTATTGTTTAGTTGTCCACTGCTGGGTGGACTTTTACGGTAGCGTGCAAACATATTTTATGTTATTATATTGTCTTTGTACTATATAATAGTAATACCTACGGTATGTGATATCACCGAGCAGTTGTTTGTTATCACCTCAATAGCCTGTTCGCAATTTGTACTAGTAATATTAAACCGAGAATTCCTGTTAAGACTTGACCTAAATGTGTTAAATACCAGTTCACTAGGGACGTAAATATCTCCAACATGTCTAGATTGCTAGCGATGGTACTCGGCTGCTTCAACAACAATATCAACCCTCATTATCACTTTTCGCAAATAAAATGAAACTTATTCGATATAAATTTCGATGCAAATAGAAGTTTCCTTCACTAACAAATAAGGCTGAGGACTGAGCTGAGGGCGCAGGCAATCGAGAGATAAGAGAGAGGGCAAAGAAGATAACAGTACAGGAATCATCATGGTAAGAGGACTATTTATACTTTATTTATTGAGCAGAGCCGCCGCCGCCGTAGTTCATCGGGCGTTTCAAGTTGTAATGTTTTTGCTTTGCAAATTATGTTAACTACGACATAGTTTGATGTGGTTGGACTTGTTTCAATATCGTTACTGAGGATCATATGGATTGATATGTGGAATGGCTATAATTATATTATTTATCTGAATATCTAACCTTATTTTTCTCCTTATTGCAAACACGCATATCATATCATTGACACATCACACATCTTATACACACATCTTATGCACAAAATCAAAATTATATTTAGTTACCATTATCACTACTAAAAGCATCAACAACATTACCACTCCTCGTTGAATTAAAATCAGGAACAACCTACAATGGTCGATTAAGTTCCTGTGATACATATATGAATATTAATTTACGTGACGTAGTCTGTACATCCAAAGATGGTGAAAAATTTACAAAATTAACAGAGTGCTACATACGCGGTAGTTCAATCAAATATTTAAGATTGCCAGAAGAGGCTGTTGATAGAGTATTGGAAGAGGAGAAACAATGGCAGGGTAGTGGTGGTAGAGGACGTGGTGGTAAGTGTGTATTTTGTGTAGTTGTTTGTTATACTTATATGTATATTAGAATACATCACAAGCGAAACATATCGCAACTCACATCATATGGTGCTGCTCTATATTTCTCTATCCAAAAGGACGTGGAAGAGGGAGAGGCGGTGGAAGAGGTGGAAGAGGACGGGGAGGTCGAGGAAGAGGTGGTAGAGGAGGAAGATAAAATTCTGCTTAGCGCACATCTTTATGGAGTGAAGAACGATATGAGAAAATCGAGCTGGGCGAAACTCGTCTAATTTAAATTACTTTTGCTATTCATTCATAAGACGTGTGTTTTATTTGATAGAAGATATTATCTAAAACTGCTTATAAAATCTATTATTGATACTTACTCTCCATCTCAAAACAACAACTCACAAGCTTCGGTCAATATGATGGTGTGAAATGTTAAATTGATCAGCTATGTTCGCCCATGCAGCCATGTAGCTGATGTTTCCATCGCCTTCCTTTGTGCATGGATTGAATTTGGCTCGTTTACTCTTTGGTTGAGCTTTATCTAGTGATTCCAATTCATTTGCAGCATAAAGGAGACTATTTAGTCTCTTGTTGACAACATGGGACTTTGGTTTATGAACAGCCTTCGGTAGTTCTGCTTCTTTCTTTGCCTTGATTGTTGCTTTGGTGCGAGGTCGAGCCTTTTCTTTGGCGTCTTTACCTTGCTTGATTTGAGCCTTCCGTGTAGCCTTTTGTTCTGTGTAGGACTCCCGTATCATGCTGTCCCTCATCTTCTTCTCTTTAATCTTCAACATAGTCTCAAGGATGGCTCCTGTATTCTGTCCTTTCTCCTCAATCAAATGATATAAAGTCGCCAAATCTTTGATATTGGCCTTTTTCTCGGGATTCTTCAACATAGTCTTGAGTCTCTTCTTTGCATTCTGCATATGTGCCTTATAGAAACAGCGGATACGATCACGAATCTTCTTATCATCAAATACCTTATGGTCAAACTTCCATCCATGCTTTGTCGCTTCCTTCCGAATTAATTGCACCATCATGTTGTTAAATTCTACTTGTACTTTTGTTTGGCTATGTTCTGTGCTTAGTTCATAATATGTCCTCATATTTTCACGCAATAGATTATCCAATGGAGGATATGCTGCCCAATGGAACCCATCAGACAATACCGTACCGTGTGAAGGATAGCATGATGGTGGTGAACGAGGATTTGTGCGTATCAATGTCATTAAAAGTAATAACCTTTTGCGTAAGGGAGGACATATCGATGCCTCCTTTACCCATTGTAATGCCCGTTGGGCTTCGACTCTTTCCTTCTCCACCTTGACCCGAGCAGTCTCTTCCTTCTCCACCTCGGCTCGTTTCTTCTTTCGGCGATTAAGTTCTTCATCGACCACTATTAACTGCTTCTTCTGAATTAACTTCGCCTCTATCTTGGGTATCAGAACACATAAATCCTTTTCTGCGTTCTCCTTGTTTACTGCTCTCAACAACTTTGCTGTTTTACTGGATTTGTAAATCAGTGCACCAATCTTATCTTCTTCATCTGATGAATAGTCAGCAATGGGAGATGACATCCTTTTATTACCCCGTTTATAAGAACCTGTAGGCATTTCAATTGTTGGTTTGTATGATAGTATCACACGGTCCTATTATTATAGTACGTCTACCGTCCGTCGGTCGTCGGCAGCAAATTATAAAAAAAGCGGCTAACAAAAGTCAGTATCCTCAATCCTCTCCTTTGCGAAGTAAGGAGGCTAGCTCAACTTTCTGACCACATCGCCTCTCTACTCTCATAAATCGGAATCGGTTCATATTGGACTATTGAGCCAAATGTATATATCCACTATTTATTGGGGAGCGCTCTAGTATATATGTGGTAGACAGTCTGTTGTTTTTTATGGTCTGATAAGTACCTTGATCTTGAACAGCAAACAGCGATAACAACACAAGATAGGTTTTTATTGCAACTCAACAATATAAAAACTAACTATATAAACATGGGGTTCTTTAGCTCTCGTAATAAACAAAAGAATCCACAATCCGGTGCATCATTCTCATCTTCCTCTGGTGGTCAAGAGTCGGGTACACATGGCTCAGCTGAATCCTCTGATATTAATGTTCCTACAGTTAATTTAACCGAACAGCGATTACAGGAAAGTCCACTTTCACTTAGTATTGTTTTATATGAATGAACTCGTGTGTTTAATGTACAGTCTCGGTGTTCTGGCTATACTTCATTTGAACTGTATATGCCCTTATTTGACTGTCTTAATAAGCCGTATGCACTAACATATTTTATAATCTCCTCTCTTTTATCATCATAAATTGTGAAACACGCATCTTTACAGGATTGGAAGGCTGGTAGTATCTTCAACAGTAATAGTGGAAGCGGTAATCCAAATCCATATGCTGCACCTAGTAGTGTTATGAATAATGGTCCTCCACGAAACAATAGTAATACAATATCAAACACTTTCACCCCTACAGCTCCAACTACATCTTCCTCATCTTCTTCTTCTTCGCCAAATCAATTGATACTATTAATTGAACGTGGCCAATGGAATGCAGCTACACAACGTGCCACGACACATGAACACGAGGTACGTCAATTAGTCAAATTACGTAAAACGACAAAGAATACAGCTTCATCATCATCGGCCACTGCCGCTGATGGCAGTGCATCCCCAACCAAATCTCCAAGTTCAAAACGCAATGTACAAATATCCAATGTTAAGTGCAAGGCATTACATCACGCTTGTCAAAAGTTACGTAGTGTACACACTACCATCTATCAAAAACATTCCTTTGATTCAACATCAGCTGCTACTGCTAATAATACAAGAAGGGTAATAGATGAAGATGAATACGTCTCAGCATGTAAAACGATATTAACATTAATTAATATACATCCAGAGGCATGTAAGGAACGTGAGAGTCGTCATGGATGTCTACCGTTGCATTTGTGTGTGTTTAGTATGTGCAATACACCGGCTCCGCCTGTGCCTAGTGCAATAACAACACTAGGTGGAAGTAAGGGACATAAACGTAACTCGTCACATGGAGTAAGTAACAACACGAAACGTCCACCGATTAACTCATCACGAAGTACATCTGCTCCATTGAACTTACCTGCTGTACAAACTACCAACAGTAAGGACAGTGGAGTCAACAAAGGACACCGTAAAACACCATCAAATGGATCAGCTGACTTTTCATTAGGTAACATATCCCAAATGATTATGGAAGAATCAGAACATCAACAGGCATTAACTGCACATCAGGATAATCAAAAGATATCTTCATCTAAACCAAACTCACCCGGCAGCACGGGAAGTAGCGGGATAGTAGGTAATATTGAAGAACAAATCTATAAAGGTATGGAAAGTATGGAAAAGTTATTAATTGGATTAGAAAATAAGTATGAAAAGAAGGAAGACAAGAAGAAGAATCAGAAAAAGAAGGGTGTGATATCTTTACCGCAGAAAACAACAACTACAACAACAGTAGTAAATGCCATGACACCAATGGACGCAGTAGAGGAACGTTCACGTGAGACTGATAGTCATTCCACGCCTCAAGTGTTGGGTGCACCTGGTGCTCCTCCCCGAACTGGTGCGGAGGGATTACCTTCCTCATTTATCAATAAAAGTTTGACTCGGGATGATGATGAGACTTCTAAAATGGCAGCAACTACAGCCTCGGGGACTACAGTCAACCTGAGCAATACTACTACTACCAACACATCTACTTCGGCTTTACCAACAACATCGTATTCATCTTCATCACAACATCAGCAACAGCCAACATATGAAGACTTGCAACGACGATATTTACAAATTAATACACAACAACGTGAGAAATATTCAATCCGTGTTATTAATGCTTTATTAGATGCTTGGCCCAAGTCTGTCAAAACATCCAGTGAGGGTGGTCGATTGCCATTACACATGGCATGTTTTGGTAAGGCAACTGTAAAAGTTATGGAAACTATACTAACAGCCTATCCCGATGCAGCACGACAGCGTAATCATGATGGTTTCTTACCTATACATATTGCTGCACATTGGGGTGTATCCCATCCTGATATTGCACCGTTAATACTACGTGCGTATCCCGATGGTGCAGTTGGACGAAACAGATGGGAACGTACACCAATCGAGGAAGCGTTAGGTATGGCTGGTGAGAATGGTCGACCTCATCAATTAAGTTTAGTTTGGAGTCTAAGAAGACATCCTACGTATTGGATACATAATGATATTGGTACGATGTTATTACCACGGAATGTACGATTGGCGCCCTGGAGGATGGTAGATGTTGGTGATTATAATCCAAATAGTAATAATAGTGGTGGTGGACAACGTAGTTTACAGAGATTGGGAGGAACTGGCGGCGGCGGTGGTGCCGTGGATGTGGATGAGGTCGGTAGTTCTGATGCATCTGATGAAGGGTAAGAAACATTCTGCTGCTGTTGTTTGTATATCTTCCTTTTGATATTGATACTAATCTCTTTTCTTATCCCTCAAATCAATAGTGTCGAGGTTCAAGTGGCCAAGTCATCCTCGTCGCCATCAACACCCAATATTCACGATCCTGTATATATTCGTGCACTTGCCGAGTCGACTGATCTTTCACTTCTCATTACCAAGGATAAACACTGGAAGGCTGCTGCTCTTCGATGCCGCTCCCATCCACAGGAAGCTTGTGAGGCCATGGAAGTCAAGGTTCGAGGTGCGTACACGGCCAAAATTACACCACTACATTACGCTTGTGAGAACAAGCCTTCAACTGAAGTCATCAAGACTTTGATTAAGGCAAATCCAGCAGCACTTGAACGACGACAAGAGCCTGGAGGTCAGCTACCATTACATGCCGCATGTACATGGGGTGCATCATCAGATGTTATACAAACACTATTGGCAGCTCACCCATCATCTGCAGAGATGAAGGACTTTTTATCCAATCTCCCACTACATTGTGCTTGCTATTCTGGAGCCTCGACTGTTGTTATTGAAGCACTCTTGCGTGTATATCCTCAGAGTGTATGGCCTCGAAATCATCAGGGAAGTAGTGCTGTTGATATCGTCAGGAGATTAGGACATGGGAATCGAAAGGAGGTGTTGCGAGTACTAGAACGGACACAATCGAGACTATTAGAACGGGCTGCAGCCGGAGGCGAAGGTGTTGAAGTTGACAACGACAACTCCTTGGAATGGGTTTAGAGATTACTAGCGTAAGTTATCGACGCAAATATTAGTTGCTCTATATAGTAAATCTGCAGTCTTTCACCGTTCAAGACAGCCATAGTTTATGATTTGATCTTGCGGCTACATCAAAGTCGAGTTCAACGTATTCGTTTGCTTTTCTGGCCGCTCCATACCAAGACAAAGTCTCACTTGATGCATCAAGCCTTCTTCGATTCATCGCCACAAGAACTGCATTTCCCCCATTCGGGAAGCTATCGATAGATTCCACTACAAAGACTGTTGCAAACACTTTCCTATATGACTTTAATGCAGCTTGAAGGATTGCTCCTCTTTTCTTGCCTCCAGTATGGAAGTTGTGGACTACTATACCGCTGGATCGTCCACCTAAGTAGTTCTGCTGTATCTTTTTGATGTATTCTTTGGTGTAAAACTCAGATGGAAGAAGATTATACTCATCGAAGATGTCAATAAACACCACTTCATATGGATCTTCCGTGTCGGAACGTTGATATGTAAGAGCATCACCTGATATCAATTCGACATTGCTAGTTCCAGAGGATGAAGATACATTCAACAGATTGCAGTCCTGACCTGCTTTTACCACGCCGTCATCAATCTCAATAACGACATGCTTGCTATTAGGGAGTATATTTGCCATAAACCGAGGTAGAGCTCCTGCCCCAAACCCCAGATGTAGACACGATATTCCATTTGTCTTGTCATTAGTGATGCCGTCATTATCAGGGTGTGCAGACTGGAACTCCATTGCTGTCAAAGCAACAGAAGCCATTGATCTTAATACTGATGAGTCAATCTCTTGTTTATCATTCATCTTAAAGTTTCCATGGCGTATACTTTTAGTTTTGCCACCAGTTATACCGAGAGTACACCATCCTCCAAGACGATGTCTTACCTCTACTGTAGCTTGTTGGTCCATTGATGAAGTTGCTTCGTATAAAAGAGTCGTATCTTTTGGTGCCGCTCTCCACTGATTTATATGATGTTGAGCTATTAAAGAGTCCTTTACATCTGTATTGTCGAATACTTTTTGCACCGATGCAAAACCACTATATATTGACGATGCACTTTGTGCAACTACATTTGCCAACAAGGATGAGATACCAGTGTTGTTTGACGAGTATGATGCGCCATATGACGGTATAATTGAACTTCTTGTTTCGAATGTTTTTGATTTGGGAACAGCCATGATAAGTCTCTCCACACCTGCATCGTACACTGGATAGTACATGTTGTCCTCGAGGCATTTTAGTGCTTCATCGTGATTTGTAATAGACTCAAGTTCTTTAAGTACATACTTCTCGACTCCAAGTCGACCTAGTTGTGTTTTCGTATCTTTCTTATCAGAGACACCAGCTCCAACTAAATGATGCCGTATACCATCTTTGACAAGCATTAACAATGGAGACATGACATGTAAAGTACTAAATCCAATTGAATGCCAACCATCACCAGGTCCCCAATCTCTGTCCACAACTGTTATCAAGTAATCTATTGGAATATCAGGTTGATTGTGATCATTAATGAAAGACTTTGTTAGCTTTGAGATGCCTCCCACTACTGTATCATTAGCACGAGTACAGAATCTTAGAAGCTCAACAGACCTTGATTTCACACTACCAACTTGTATCTTTCGTTTATTTGAAAATGTAGCCACAGCCACAAGGATATCATCTAAATCATATAGACCATAGTAGTATCTTGCTTTTGTTGCACTCCACATGTGATTCGTTTGGAGAAAAGGTATGGCTGTCCCAGAATCTATCCTCTTTACGTTCGTCTTGCTAAGGTTTGGAAATTGAAGATAAAATAATATCTGTTTAGTTGCAATATAACAAACACATGAAGTATCTTTGTTGGTACAGTGACGACATTGAAAGATTTATTTCCTTATCCATCACTATATACAAGACTTTCTTCCACCGAGGCGATGAAGATGGGTCAAGAGTTTATGGAGAAAGGCAACTCCATGGCAAAAAGCAAGGCAACACAAGCTAATATCAGTGCACCCGACTCGGCAAACGGGGGCGTGATGAGCTCGTATCGACAGGAACGATTCGATCTTGGTATGCTCACAGAGATTATGGAAGAGGGAGACGAAGAAGATGCTGGTAGCGGTGCTGGCACAGGAGAGCAGAATCAACTAAATGGCTCAATGAAGAGTAGTGCAACAAGTCTACGAAAGAATGGACAACAGAATGATTCGTTCACTAGCAATTCCACAAATGGTCGCAAATCATCTTCACCCGTGAAGTCAAGTATGACACACAGTCTCAAGACTACTATTGATTTTATGAGACTAGTGAGAGAAGATAGCGAGTTGGAGTCATCTCTAACCAATCTCACTGATATGCCTGGAGCATTAGATCACTTAACGGCAAGGACTCTGCGAATATCAAGTCGTCTCAAGCCATCTCAGCGTAGAGAGAAGCTCATGCGTCTAGCAACGGAGGTCACCGCAATGGAGAGTCATCGCAAACATGCTCATCCTATGAGATATGGCGCTGCAGTACTATTCAGTGACTTTACTGTAGCAATTGCAAGTCAAAAGGTGGCGTTAGAGTATGGCTGCACACTCGATGCCGTTGGTCAACTGGCCTCTACCATAGACAGAAAGGCACTTCAAGTTAACGAAGACAACCCGACGTGCCGTCCAATCCTTCTTGTTCAGTGTGATCACTTTGGTATTGCACATGCACCCTTTGCTCAAGGTAGAGCGTTCTTAAGCGAACGAGGTTATGGAGATTGCAAGATTCTCATCCATCAACAAAAGAAGAAGAAAACACAAGGAGATACAAATGAAGAAGAGGATCTTGGTGTGAGTGTAAGTAATGGTATGAATGCCGAAGAGGGTGAGGAAATGAAACTCCGTCTTCTAGAAGTAGATGCCTCAGATCTAGCACCGTCACCGCCTGATATGTTTGGTTCTGGGTTGATAACAAAAAATCATGCACACTCTCAAGGAGGAGGACTCCAAATACAATTCTAATATCACAACAGTGTATGTGAAGACATGTTAAGAACGATACGCATTAATTAAAGCAGTATCAAGCGTGTACATGAGTAAACTATTAGCCTTCATTATTAGGTTATGTATGCACCAGTAGTCATTTCATTGTATGCCAAAGCTGTGTCATATTGACTGCATTCATCATTAGATCCATTATTATTGAGTGGTCGTCGACGACCTTCGAACAAAAATCCTCTGCCACAACATCCTCGATGACAACATCGATTGATATCTTCGGTACCACTACCATCACTGTCAAAAGAAGATAGACTCAACATCCATACAAACCAAAATAGTACTGGACAAAGAACGATTGTAGCAGAGCTACTCACAATAGCTGCTACTCTACGAGATTCCCATCCCCAATTTAAGACAGGATACAAAGCATCATCATCATATGTAGGACCCCAATCACCATTTCCAAGCTTGAGTATGTAATTTACCAAACTCCACAGAAGATATGAAATACATACAGCGAGTAAGCAAACATAATGTTTTGCTCTTACTGGTATTGTTCCTACTAAAACTCCGTCTATCAATACTATAATCCCTATGATACCATGTTCCATTATACAAACATAGTTTAGTGAATCTTGAGGCGATTGGCTTGGAGCGATTCCTATCCAATATAATATACAAATGGCCAAAGATAGTGGAGCCGTTGTAGAATAAAGTAGCCATGTAATCTGAATAAGATTAGGTATTGCTTTGTTGCGTTCACTCCCTTCAATTACTACTGGTATCTCATTCGCACAGCATAACATACTGCAAAATAAGTATGTCATGTTAAATAGGTGACCCCAATGAGTAAGGAAAAACAGATACACCCATAAATTATGAAGTGGGTATAGGGTAATGTCAATGTATAATACATGAAACGATATTGCAACAAACACCAGCCTTATATAGAATACTCTGTTGTTGAAGAAGTATAATCGTCTTGACCAGTTTGTTTTGATAATTGGTCGAGAAGGAGCAAAGCATTCATTAATATTGATGTATTTTCTTTGCAAAGAACCGGCATCGTCTATTACCTCTTCAGTTTGACAATATATTGAATACGACCATGCTAACTCAGACCGCATACGATCTCGCCATTGTATATATCTAATCATCGCGATCTCCCTATATATGGTTCCATCCTTGCCGCCGCCATGAGTCTATCCTCTATCGCCTATCCGTGCATTGAGAAGTCAAAAGTTTGAGGATTTACTCACATAAAAGTCGGTATCCTTTTTCGAGTAAAGTGCTAGGCTGATGACCTTGACGATGATACTGAGCAGGCGATGAACTACCATGCTAATGGGAAAAGGGAGGGATGGTTAAGTTGGTATTCCTTATTCACTGGTTACTACTATTGGATCTACTC
>Ga0214478_100022_pt1 | contig 61278 bp, 51 predicted proteins | sample M1_20Mar14CPVII9_2_FD_178001 | JGI IMG/M metagenome (GOLD analysis project Ga0214478, IMG submission 178001) | Marine eukaryotic communities from Monterey Bay, California, United States - M1_20Mar14CPVII9sort6BwellD7 | ecosystem: Environmental > Aquatic > Marine > Unclassified | place: USA... | reverse complement strand
TCGATTGCTCGTATCTGATCTATTGTTCTAACATCTGGTGATAATCCACCATGAACACATAATACACTTCCGTCAATAATGGCACCGATACAAAATGTATCAAAGCACTGTACACAGTGTCTCCATACTGAAGCGTTGCCGTATTTTCTATTGCATTCATCATAAAATCCATATACTTGAGTTATTTGTCGACTTTCATGATTACCACGAAGTAATGTCATATGTCCTGGGAATTTCAACTTTAAGCAAAGCAATAAACTTAATGTCTCGACAGAGTTATGTCCTCTATCTACAAAGTCTCCAAGGAATACTGCACGTATGTATGGATTTGATAGTATTTGTTTAGTTTGTGCATCAAATTGTAATATTGTACATATCACATGAACAATTTAAAGCTACATACCATAGGAACTATCCGGAGGCTCTCCACCAACTTCTGGACTTAATAATTGCAACAAATCATAAAATTGACCATGCAAATCACCCACTATTGTTACTGGTGATAATACAGGTTGTACATTAGACTCCTCCATTAGCATTTCAGAAGCTGATTGACACAATCGTCGTAGTGATCGTTCTGATAGACATTCACCTGATCGGAGTGTTGTAATCCATGATTCCACATCATCTGGTCCTACTAATGATGTTGATCCGACCATAATGGTGTTATTATGTATAGTACTGTAGGTACTTTTAGTTTGTAAATAACTCTCTATTGTACTTTCAATATTGCAATAGGTATCTAAAACTTTGTAACTTCAGCTTCAGTATCACCAATCCAATCTAACGACGACTTAGACCTACCCTATTACCAACTATATTTAATGATAGGTAGTTACGAAAGCTAATATATGGTTTGCTTTCATCCTATTAACCTACAGTAACTCAATCAACAACACAAACTTCATGTGATTCCTTGCTTCACCTTCACAATTCAAAATAATTGGGAGTCTAAGGTATGTAATTGGGAAATGCATCTGTTCATATAAAATAAACCAACTCATCGAATTCCGCCGCCGCTTAACATTGTCTATTGCAATTAATCAATATCCTACTCTCTCAATCATGTTATCTATTACATTATATCCATTAGTTGTATTGGTAGTATTACTGGCAATAATATCATCGGCATCTTCATTTATAACCACAAGTTGCAATATACAACAATTTGCAAGTCATGCACCTTATGCTACGACTTCATTATGGGGCTCCACTACAGCAATACCAGGTACAGATGAAAAGCAAAAGCAAGATGAAGACAAGTCAATAATACCTCCAAATGAGGGTGAAACAAGAGGTCCAGTAGAATGGTTAATAGATGATAGAATGGTATCAAGAGAATTTGACGATCCCTTCCACATACTATTACTTGATGAAACATTTCAGAATGATCGGATTACAATCGAATATGTAGCCTCATCATGTGCATACGTTTTGTCTATGCCATATGATGAGGCAGCAGAACTTGCATCCCATGCAGAGCAGGAAGGATTCAGTTGCTTAGGCACCTGGGGTCATGAAGAGTGTTTGAGATTGGGTAAACAATTACAACAGAGAGATATAGTTTGTAGAGTTGTTCCATTCTGTGAAGGTGGAGATAGAGCTTGGCAAGCACGAAATGCAGACAGTGAAATGAAAAGTGCTAATGACGATACAGGATGGGATTGATATCTTAAGAAGTAGATACTACATACATGCCATTGTAAATTAATGAAGTTGTTGATGCACGGTATCAATTGTTACATGAAGGGATTACTCATCACCGCTGAAGCAAAGATCCGGCAATCGATAAGAGTATTCCAGATACAACTATCAATGATCTATTTCTCCATAACCGATATGTTTCTTTCTCATGCACATGTGTCCACCTCTTAACTGCATCTGTATATTCTGACCCTATCCATTTTGCATTCTTCAGTTGACTTTCTACACTTTCATCTTTGTATTGTTCATCTGAGGTATAAAGTGTTAGTGTTGGATAGAGCTTCTTTATGAATTGCTCAAGTTTTTGTCTCAGTGCATCGTCATCATGCATGTTAGTTGTTGCAGTGGTCGATTGTTGATCTAATTGCTTCTTCTTCATTGTCAATAACAGTTCAATGGCAACTATAACATCTTCTAACTGTTTAAATGAAGTTGATTTTAGTTGACCTTGTCGTCCTTCATTCTGAGCATTCAAATTGTTAATGATGTTCATTACTACATCCTTCCTGTTAGCTTGATTATCACTTTCTTTGTCAGAACTTAGGATAGCCGCTACTGCTACATCAGTGTAGGTCATTGAGTTTTGTATTTGTTGTAACTCATCTTGTGTCTTGATGTTCACTATATGCTCTGGGTACTTATCTTTTGCTTTTGCATCCCACCAATTGTATACAAATGCAATAACACGATCATCAAACACTGCCTTGTTTGAATTTGCAATGTATGAACGAGATATATCCGCTAGTAGTTGTCCCTCGATACACTGTGCTGAAGAGCCAATGAACTTCTCTTTCTCTAGAGAATATGTCTCCACTGTATTAGTTGTGTTGTTATATCTCAATATCGAATCAACTAATGCCATATTACTCGGTTCAATGAACGAACCGTCCGGTATAGGAAGACCTACATTCTCCCTTCCATAGTAAACATACGCTAAAGCGGCAGACGTTATACACAAGGCTGACCCAGAAAAGTATTGCCATTTTTGACCTTTTATACCATGTATTGGATAGTATAACATTGGATGTAGTAATGTACCAGCTACCATTCCTGTCACCACACTAAGTTCCGTTGTCATACTATAACTCATAATTGTATTCATGGATTGTGAAATTCCCTCTAATGCATACATGTTTTCCATTATTGGTCCATACAGATAGTTTGGCGCAATATATCCAACTCCACCTCCGATACCTGATCCACATATCCATGGGGTTTGTATTATCTTATTGTTATTGTTGTTGTTTGGTCCACCTGTTGCAAGATCGAGTGCACCATATAGACTACCAGCGACGATTGCATTACTAATAGCAAATGGTAGTATTATTGATGTAATACCACCATGATAAAGCTTTGGCAATAAAGTCCAAGTTGTGAATGATAATACTGTACCCCATCGTCCCTGTTCAAAATGATATTCATATAATTTGCAAAAGATTGAGGTACAATCACATAAATATTATGTATTTACAGAAGATATGCATTGCAACACTTAATCAATCTTACCTCCATAACCTTACGTAAATTGTCATCAGAAACAGTTACACGAAGTACTAAATATAAGAATCCAAGTGCAGGAAATGATGGCGTGGCTAATGCTGTTGTTGATGATACTAATGCTATTCTAATTGGTAGTGGCGGTTGTGACTTTATAATGGTATTGTTGGTAGTTGATGTTGATGTGGTAGAAGTAGTATCACCTTTAGTTGATTGGAGAAGTTGATATGATTGAGATATACAACGACATTGTATAGGACTATATCTTCTGCTGAATGATGGTATTCTTCTTCTTCTTAAAGCTCGTGTTGTTGAAAGAGTACATCGAAGTAATGATGAAATTCTCAAGGAAGACATAATGGTTACTTTGTTGTTGGATATAATTAAATACAATATCGTATCTTGTCGCTGGATCTAAATAATGTGTCGGAAGCAGCAACTCCTAAACTATTGCAATCAAACCAATCAAATATCAACTTGTGACTTGCTCCAGGCTCCATCAGTTTATTGGTCTAATACGGTTGTTATTTCTGCTTATTAATAAGTACACAAAAGGTACTTTGTATTTGACTTAGTTTTTGTATTTTTGCCCTCAGTACTCTCATAAAAGGATACCATCTAGTGCCCGAGCCCAAGACCCAGTATCGTAAGTAAGAGCTATGTAAGAGGCACTAGGTATGTATAAGATGGCATCTAATAGCAACAATAAGCGCCGGCGGACTGCCGCTGATACCCTACACATTAGTGATTTACCTATTGTTTTTATAGCTGAAGTGTCGGCGTATTTAGTTAAGCCCTCGAGGGCGATATTTGCTGTAGCTTTTACCTCATCATCTTTGTGGCAAAATGATAATTTGATGCACCGACTATCACCTATTAGTACAGCTATTATGCCATCGTCACAATGGGACATATTAGATTTTGAAGACGTTGAAAAGGAACTCGCAAATAAACTGACGGACGATGATATCTACGCTGTATTGAAAAGCATCAATGCACGTGCTGTGCTCAAAAGATTAAAACTTTGTGGATGTACTAATATTACAGGTATAGGATTAAATCCATTACGGAATAGTACAGTATTGGAACAGATTGATATTAGCCTTGCTGGAAAATATGATGGATCACACATCAACCCTGAACCAAAGATTAATCAAGCAGCTGTCGTGCCCATCCTCGACAGTATTATGGCTGCTGATGAATGCTCATTGAAGTACATCCAGTTCCCTCATGAGTGGAGGCATATTGGTACACATAATTCCTCAGGAGAAATGCATCCGATAATTCAATTTCGGACAAGATTCAATCAATACATGTATAGTCGTACTAGTCTGGGTCTTTCCTGTTCAAAATGCAATGCAAACATGAGATATTCTCGTGAGTGGTCATACCAACCTAATAAGATGATTTGCTATGAGTGCCTGAAACCTATCTGTACTGAGTGTGGTACAAATGGAAGAGCCAACTTTTGTGAAAATTGTAAAAAGAAGTATTGTACGGACTGCACACCTGTAACTGAGTGCATATCTTGTTCCGTGATGTATTGTGAGGGTTGTGATGATATGGAAGAGTGTGATGAATGTGGGGGTGCTGCCTGTGAGGAATGTTTGAATACATGTGGTGAATGCAATAGGGACCTATGTGCTCAATGTGCTGTATTCCGTCATTGTGATGGTCCTGACTGCAATAAATCACATTGTGATGATTGTTACAATAATAACATCGAACATACTGTCAAGTACTGTCGCGAATGTGAATCACATTATTGTTCTGATTGCAAATTTGACGAATTAAAGGAATATGGGGTTAGATGTAATGCCTGTGCAGGTGATGTGGCTCATTTGATTGTTCAAGAGATTGGTAAACTCCGCAAGAAGAATGAGGAGCAGGGCAAAGAGAATGAGGAACTGGTCAAAGAGAACGAGGAGCTGAGGAGGAAGGTTGATAGTATGTCGTTGTAAACTTAATAAAGGAATAAAGACGGCTTTATGTCAAATTGGGCTAGGATACAGTTTAGTGTAGATATACGTATCAGATACTATCTAATGATACAATTGCCATCTTATAAATTATATAAATGTGTCCCTCCCTCTCCTGGCTTACACACCACAAAACATAAGTAAAGGTTTGGTTCCCCTTTTAGAGTTGGCTCTGTCTGTCTGTCACGAAAAGTTGCACAGGGTCTTACCTAAACCACCATGACCCTACCACCTTGTACTCCTATCTCTCCTCCTGTCTCCACCCATATTCTACGGTTTCCAGCCGCCCGTGCTCCCTGATTCACATTACTTGCACGAAGTGCAAGTGAGCCGAGAGAGCTTCTCATATTGAGCAGTGCAGGCAGGATACCGAAAAGTAATAAAGACACAGGACCATTACCACCAGAAAAGAGATATTGAATAGAGGCTACTACTACAACCATTATCGCGAAGAAGAAGATTATGGTAAAGCAGCTACCATTGACTTGGACCCGTTAAGCAGGGCACTGCCAATTAACCCAGCCGTCATCGAACCACCACTAAAAAAAGGGCTGTAGTAATTTCATTTCCTATCAATTTTAAGTGAGCCCCCACCATGATGAGAATAGAATAGTACAACTCTAAATCATTTATAAAGTATGGCGATTGTACAAACTAGAAGCGTTGTAAACATACCTTTGATTTATATGATATCAGTGACAGCGTCGGGATAATTTAGAGAATTGCAAAAGATACGTTATTGCAATAGATAGGATTGCAACAACCTAGAGGGTTACAGTCATCATAAAACAAAAGTTATATTACTTTTGTTTATTGTTGATACCTTCAATCCGTATAATATGAATCAGAACTCGCGCCGTAGGCAGCAGAGGCCGCCATTCATCAGCAACAACAACCATATACGAACACAATCTCTACTTCTTTTATTTCTTCTCCTTCAAATGATATCCATAACTACCACATCTGCAAATAATAACAATAACAAAGAACATCAACAACCTAATACTAATATAACACCTGATGAAAGAAAGTTACAAAATTCATTAAACCTAGGATCAGTAGAATGTGCCAACTGTTCCGGACCAAATCAACAATGTTCCGGTACAACAATACAAGATATGCATTGTATACCATGCTCTTCAGGCCAGGCATGGTGGCCATGTAATATTGCCAATGAATGTTATTGTAAGGATATTAGTACTGATAATCCCACTTCTAGTCCTGTTAAAAAGACAGATGAAACTAATAGACCAAGTAGTAGTATGATGCCTACGATTGATTATCAGATTATTGCAAGACCTGGCAGTAGTAGTGGTGGTGGTAGCAGTGGTGGTAGTAGTAATAGTGGAAGTTCACCAACAACAGGAATAGTAGATGCACAACAACAACAGCAACAATATGAAATACCAAAATCATCAATTGATCCAAATATACTACAAGGTCTATATGTAATGGATGCACACCTATCTGCTAATAAGATTGTACTAACACGTGAATTACTATCAAGTCCAGGCAGTGTTGCAGATGATGATAATAACTTTTCCTACATTGGTTTTCGTAATAGTTTACAAACAATGATTACCACTAGCATCTTAAACTCAACATTTTATATTGGTGAATCATCCAATAAGGTTAATGGAAGAGTATATGGATTAGTGAACATTGCAACATTCCTATCACAATCATATGAAAGTTCAATTAAGTATAATAGTTGTGATGAAATTAATATGGATGTTGTGGATGGATATTTACCTATATCGAATGCGTGTGGACAGTATGGTATAGATTATCAAACTATGGGTAGTGATAATGATTGTGATAGGAAATATGCATGTGACGTTGACTTGAATATGAGAATGAATGCCAATGAAGCAACTGCATCAGATAGTAGTAGTTCTACAAGAAATGAAGGAGGTAATAATAATGATCCACCGCAACCATTCTATTGTGCACCGAAAAGTGATTATGGTGGCTCAACGGGATATTGGGATTATGTTAGTGGTACAGAGATTCAATCGCCCGCTGTTGTGAATAGTGTTAATAGGAAGGATGTACAAGGATGTTGTTGGTGGGGACGTGGATCGTTATCCTTACGAGGTACATGTTCCTATGGTAAACTCAACTATTACTTGGGGAAACGAGCACATGATGAAGGTCGGCCAACACTCTTCCCCGACATTGACTTCTGTGCCGATCCACAATTAATATGTTCCAGCAGTGGTCAATATCCAGAGTTGAAATGGATAGCAGGTATGTTCCGTTGGATAACTGAGATACAAACCTATAACAGAGGTAGTTTCAATTATATGCAAGAATTAATAAACTTTGTTGATGGTGGATTGCAAGATATGTCATTTATACATGGTGTGAGTGGTATTGTTACACAGGGGTGTCATGATCCGCCGTGTGCGAATAAGGGGGGAGAGTTTAACGGAGCAAGCCGTAAAGCAACATTTATCAAGACTTTGGGAATATTGGGTCTTAAAGTGAATGACGGAACTTCTTCTCAGTAGGTGATGATAGGAATAGGTGTATAGGTACATAGGAAATAGATACAAAAGACTTTGACTGTTTCAATCAATGATGATACTAATATGTAACTTTCTTCCCAACATGAGACCCCTATAAACTATTCATTCCATCCCGCTTCAGCTGAGCCTCCACATCCTACACATAAGCCTTGAGATGCACGACGTGCAATACGATTTGCTTCAATGTTTTTCTTTGCAGTAACCCTCGGTTCAGTCCTAACAGCTAACAGTGAAGCATTGTAGGCTTTGACAACCAAGTCAAACTCATCCTTAGATACACGAGGGTGGCAGCAGCGTTCTTGACCTTTCTCCTCCTCATCATCTTCGGCCTTGTAAAAGTATAGCATTTTTAATGCTCTCAAGTGCCCAGAACTAGCAGCAATTGTTAAATGCTTAATAGCCAAGTCATCCTGTCCCTTATTAAAAGTAACATTACCGAGGTTGTGTCTTGACGATTCGTCCCCACCAATAGCTGCCAATTTCCAATGGTACATGGCCTTTTCTTCATCTTCCTCACATCCCAGACCCTGTAAATACGAGCAAGCTAGATTGTGATGTACCAACACTGATCCCTGCTCTGCCGACTTATGCCATAACTCCATTGACTTCTCAAGATCACCACGACGAAAATACTCCGTTCCCAGTTTGTAATTAGACATTGCATCATCATGTTCTGCAAGTTTATCCATATAATCATCTTTGGGGACTGGCGGACTCTTACACAATGGACATTTCTCTGTACCCTTCCAATTGTTTGCAGCCTTGGTTTCCGAGACACATCCATCACAAATAACTTTTCCACAACATGACATGTATGTTGTCTCCGCCTCAACTGGCAAGCGAACTTCACAAACGGTACAATTAGGTCTTGGTGGTGGATCCTTGAATAGTTCTTCGTTAGATATATAATATGATGTCATCTTCTTAGGTTGGTTGTCTTTTGTCTTGCTATAAAAAAAGATATCAATATCAGGACAGTTTGGTTTAATTTATTATAAAACGTACTAGTTATATCAAAAGCCCACTCACCAACTTACAGTGTAGAATATTTAATAATACATAAAGGAGATTTGTGGTACAATCTCCACACAAACCTTTCAATCGACTATCGACCTACACAAAGAAGAAAGATATCATCGGTATCCTAGTAACGACTGATGAAAAGATCTTCCTCAAAAAAAACAAAACAACACGACAACACCTCACTCCTCACACTCACTCATTACATATCTCAATAGAGAGACATGAAGGCCTCTGCTTTACTACTCCTAGCTGCTATCGGTAGTCAATATACCCCGTGTTATGCTTTTGCAATGGACGGTGGGCGTAAAGTTTTAGTAACAGGGTAAGAAGAAAATATTGTGTGTCATTTTTTTCATATCTTATTATGTCTATACTTATGTGCAATAATTTATATTGTAACTCATTTGTTTCATATCTTATAATGTCTTATACTTATGTGCAATAATTTATATTGTAACTCATTTCAATAATCATATCTCATGTCATTTTTTTCATATCTTGTCTTATACTTATGTGTAATAATTTATATTGTACCTCTTATTTCAATAATGAAGAGCGGGTGGACAAACTGGACAGCACATCTTCAGAAAGTTATTACAAAAACCAGGATATGTTCCTATTGGTACTGTACGCTCAAATGAGTCGAAGGTAGCTCTGACGTGATCTTTCATGTTCTCTGATACTTCATTATCTAACACATGTTTTGCTGGATTATTCCTGCTCTTGTCAATCGTAACATTAATGCATTGTAGGAGGCACTATTGGATGGAACTGCAGGTATTGGCGGAGATGCTAATATTCCAAAAGAAAGTGTGATAGTATGCGATATTACTAGTGAAGATGGATTAGATGATTTAATGAAAGACTGTGATGCTTTAATGATATGTACTAGTGCTAAGCCAGGAAAGTCAGCGGTAGTATTGTTTTAACCTTTCTCTGCCTTATTTGATTGCCGTTGTAACCTCAATGTACTAACATATTTTACAACCGCCACCCTCTTCATTTCATAACTTGTATAACGCGAATCTTCCAGCACCAACTGGAGAGGTTGATGAGGAAACAAAACGACCAAAGTTTGGATTTCCAAATGGTCAACCTGAGATAGTTGATTGGATTGGTCAAAAGCAACTAATTGATGCGGCTAAAAAGGCAAACAAAGATATGCATGTGGTCATTTGTAGTTCAATGGGTGGTACCAACCCTAATAATTCACTCAACAATCTTGGCAAAGCAGCCGATGGAAGTGGTGGAGATATTCTCAAATATAAACGAAAAGCCGAGAAATATCTTATCGATTCCTCTCTTCCATACACAATTGTTCATCCCGGAGGCCTACTTAATGAGCCAGGAAATGAGCGTGAATTATGTCTTGGAGTTGATGACAAGATTGAGGGCACAAGCAACAACTCTGTTCCAAGAGAGGACGTAGCTAATGTAATGATTTCTGCATTGGAGGACAAACGCTACCTCGGTAGATCATTTGATTTAGTCTCAAAGCCGGTTGGAGAGGGAGTTATTACTAAAGACTATTCAAAGCTTATTGCTGGGCTAGAAGGCAAGAATTGTGACTACAATCTAGGTGAAATTGCTTAAGATTCATAAACTTAGTAACACATTACTAATTTATGTCTTTTATCTTCCTGTTTGTGTGTTGTGATTAGAGTTCATCAATGATTCTCCTTCAACTCCCAACTCAACTTCCAAATCTTCGTTTCTTGTTCTCTTCATTGGAGCTTGTTTATACAGAACACCGCCAAATAGACATAAACTAAGTGATACTATTCCCTCCGGCGGAGCGTGTTGATCCCAAATAAGCAAGTTGACCAATACAGTTAAGCATTTGTTCATAACTCCTATCAGGGTATAACTTGCAGCTGATACTTTGCTTCTGCACCACCATCCAGTATATCCAATACCCGTTCCTACTATGCATCCTAGCAGAAGTAAAGCTATACCAGCAGGCGGTAGTAGTGGACCTCCCTCTGCATTTGATCTAGCTTCTAAATGCTCATGCAGTCTTTGATACTCTCCACCCATTGCTGCAAAGACTAACATTGGCGGCCATCCTAACATGTTTGTGTATAACACAGGCCCACTCTTTGTGTGAAGGTCGACGCCTGTGATTATCTTCTTTCCATATGCTGAAGAGAAATGGAATAGTGTGACAAATACGACAACATGAGACTAAGCCAAAACAAAGTCAAAACAAGTATTATTCTGTTCTTCTTTTACTTACCCATTTCAAATGATATTACCAATAGATATGCTGCTGGCCACCAATATGCCTGGATTGATACAAATGAGATTAGTAAGATATGATATACTTGGTAATGTTAAAGAAAGACTCAACTACTTACCATTAAGCCTTGGGATTGGAATTGCTCATCTGTAAGTGCATAACCGTACGCTCCTAAAGCAATAAGTGCCAACGCACCCCAGCTCTGTATAGATGGCCATTCTCTTCCAAGAAACAAAGCATCGAGTACAGATACAAGAAGAGGAGCAAGAGCTCTAAACACTATCACTGTCTCGACATTTGATATTGAAAGACTCTTCATATTGCAATATACGCCTAACGAAAAGGCGATTGTATATGCCAAATATGGTTTAACACATTTCCACTTAATAGGATCAACGTCAATTATACGAAATGCATCAGCAACTTGGATGAATAACAGCGTAGACCATAATTGAAAGGTAATGACCAGTGATGGATATGGTAAATGATGAAGTATTAATTTGTTCACTAACACCAAACTTCCACTGCAGAATGAATAAGATAGCACTGCAATTATGACAGTAGTTTGTGGAGATAATTCAGTCATGATGGTAGTCGATATATTATATTGCTGATAATAATATGTATTAAGATCTCAATCAGCCCTGTATTTGATGTATTCAAGTATCTGATGTAATATTGCAATAACAAATAATAGACGTTCTAACTACTGCTCAGAACCTTTTATTAGTAATCGATAACACATTTAACAAGTCTTAACATATTCAATGCGTCGTCTAATAATATAACCAACACTATTACCTCTCTTTACTAACTACTTATGTACTATTACCTAGACAATTTCTGCTTTGTAGGATACCGGCTATAAACTCTCATAATTTGTACAATATGCGGTGAAAGGATTGGTGCGGTGCATCACAAAACATATGTCAACTCTACCATTGGTGTATATAATCCGACAATGACAAACCGCCCATCATCACTCGCTGCAGAACTATCTCGTAACGGTAGTAATGATAATGGTGGTAGAGTGAATAATGACTCCGCCGCTAAACAATTAGGCAGTACACAAGATATATCAAATTCCAATGACGATTACAACAATGGTACACCACAACAAAATGATGGTAACAAATCATCTGGCGGTCATAATAATCCATCAACGAAGCAGGATAAAAGACGTAATAGTAACAATAAAAGAAGAAACAATCATAGGTTGAAGGAGCGATCAGCCGATCACCACAATACACATGATTCAAACAAAAACTGCAATACTAATGGTGCACCCAAGGAACGGTTGGCCGACAACCGCAATACACATGATTCAAACAATATCAATTGCAATACTAATGGTGCAATGAATAAGATTGATGAGAAATTAAGTAATTTGAGTATCAAGGACCCCCGTGGTGATGACCCAAACAAACGTATTACAAGTAAGGGTAAAGGTCGTAATACTGAAAGCTTTGATCCACAGTCTACAATTGTTCGACCAGATGTTAGAGTTTGGGTAGGTTCCAGAGATAAGAAATCGTTTGATAAGCCACTAAAGCATGATGACGTAGTTATTGTTCCAGAATTATTTGGTGACGAAGATGATTGGTCAATCTATTATAAACTTGTTGAAGAAATGGATACATTGCAGAAAGAAAATGCAAGAGGGTCAGAGTATATTAGCTGGCATGAGGGTGCTCACCTCATTGTAAAGAACCCTAAGGGCTCACCCACTTTTGAGCGTATCATTGATCGTCTTTGTGAATACTTCAATATCCAAAAGAAGAGTAGCGGTACTCGTTTCAATTGGTATCGTGACAGTAAAGATTGGAAACCATTCCACCATGACTCTGCAGCGTATAATGAACAAAGAGCCAAAAGTCAGAATATCACTGTCGGTGTATCATTTGGAGCAATGAGAGAATTGGCATTTCTACATGCAGCAACTCCACAGAATGATGGACAAGAAAAGATCAAATTATACTTCCCACAACAAAATAATGGCGTATTTACCTTCGGACGAGATGTTAATATCAAGTTTAAGCATGGAATCAACGCCCTTCCCGAGGAAGAGCAGGATGGGAAAGGACGTATATCAATCATTCTATGGGGACTGGCTAATGATGTGAAGGAAGAAGGAGGGTCGCCTCCATTACTTGGAGCTGACGGGAAAGGACCTCATGCGAAAAGGCATGATCATCGGTATGGAGGACGAGGAAACCGTAATGGTCGTGGAAGACGTTAGATGTTATCTGTTAAGTTATTATTAAGTAGTATCATTATCCATTCGCCTTTCTCTTTGCTTTTCTAGCCGCCATTGCTGCCTCGGCTTTATAAAGGAGGAAGCAGCACACAAGATATGTTAGAGATGAATGGAGCACATGATATGTTCGACGACAATTGAAAGTACGTACCTTTGGCTTTCAATAGCTTCATCTTCTGTTCCTTTCTTTGAGCTTCCGCTTCAGCCTTTTCCGCCTCTTCTTTTGCCTTGGCAGCCTCTTCCTCGGCTATAGCTAGTAACTCATCTACATTATCATCATCTTCAACATCTTCAGTCGACGTTGACTCTTCATCTTCTGTAGCGGCATTCTCAGGTGATGTGTCGTTTTCAAACTCATATTTCAGATAAGCTGGCGCGCCACTATCTACGACTCGGCCTTTCTCCTCATAATCTAACAGATATGAAACATCACTCTTCTTCTTATATCTTCTACTTGGCACCGACTGCAATCTACCCATTGTATAGGAGCCTTCTATAACCACTTCCAAGTTATGCAATGGATCTAGTGGAGGTGGCTGCATCATACCACTATTTTCCTGTTCATTAGCAAGACTTGTACTGTCACCTCCATCGTCTTCTTCACCATTAACATCTATTTCTTCCCACCATCTAGGAAGATCCAATCCTTGTTCTTTAATTGCTTTCAATATCGAGTCTGGGCGTTTAGCAAGGCATAAAGCTACAGTCGTAGGCTCTCCGGTACCATTGGGTTGTGCCACACTTGTTATCTTGCCTACTTGAATCGACTCGTTTGATCCTAAAACATATAAGCTGTCACCAACACGAGGTTGTCGTGTATCATTCGATATCGGATCAGCTTGTTCCTTCAACTTATTAAAATCCATCAGTTCATCATTATCTATACTCAACAATCCGAATCCTCCACTATTGACATCATCACTATTGAAATCATTCTCAATATCATTAAAAACAACTTGATATAACTGCCGCGGAGGACCTCGTTTGTTCTTTAGTACTGAGGCAACACCTTCTTGACCTTGATAACATCCCTTCTCAGTATCAATAAGACTTTGTAGGTGAAGCTCGAGTGGATTTGCTTTTGTATAGTAATTGCCATCATCTTCACTCTTCGTATCTTGTTCATTATCTTTCTTTTGTCCATCTCCGCTCATCTCATTCCCATAGCCTGGTACAGCGGCTTCTATTCTTAATGTTTCATATTCTTGTGAGCCCATGCCTACAGGACCTTGATCGTTGTTTTCATGTGTAAGCTTATCCCATATTTGATCTGATAGAGTTTGTCTATTAGTATTAGATGTAGTATCATCTTGAAATAAAAGAGTGTACCCATGGCAAATGTCGCTTGATAGAAAAGTATGTTCCATCAGATATACGTCTGTTGTTGATTCAGAATTAGTAACACGATAATGATGACATGTACCAGATTGTGGAAACTCAAAGTCCCTAGCATACGTATCATCTTGCATTAGTAGTTTCAATATGTTATTATTAAAAGATGTTTGTGCATCCTTCAATGAAGAGCATGCCAATGTAATAACTTGTGTTTGCTGAGAAGATGTAAACTTTACCTTGTCCATTGGAAAGACTAAAGGTGATAACTCATCATATAATGTTGATCCACTATTGCCAGGTGATGTAACTAATAAAGCATCAGCCATGTTGCTTTTGTCATTATCATTAGTGGTTGGGAAATGCAATACTGATAATCGATCAATCATTCGTCCTTTCGATGTGAGATAGGCAGTATCAAACATGTGTCCTTTACGTACAAAGTCCGTCTGTGAGGAAAGTTGTATACTTCCAACATTACTTCCATTGTTGTTGTTTGGAGTAGACTGACTAAACTTTGCATTAATGAAAGAATTAGTACCCTCACCATTCATAGCAACAACACTAACTAATCTACTACTCGAAACATCATCGTGTTGTTGGTATCTATCACTTGTAAAATCAAAACACACGCCCCTATCTGATCGTAATGCGGATCTAACAGCTTCTCCGACTAATGCCGCCGGTAGATTGGTATCATATGCAGATGATAGATGATGATATGTTGTACTTTCAAATAATGATGTACTTGAACATTGATATTGTAATGCTCGATGATAAAAATATGATGTGTAAGATGCTGATGACCAAGCCGACACCACCGTCAACTGCAATGTAATACCGAGTAATATCATATTAAAGATGATCATTGATATTGTAGTGCAGACTATCCTCGCAATTCAATAACCACGCAGTCAGTTTACCCTTCCTTACCTCCTTCCAGGGTAACTCCATCTAACTTTAATTGGGAGCAAAAAATTTGTCCTCTAGAAGATACCGGAATCGTGGTACTTATTTTACGAGTTCCTACGTAGACCAAAGATACCATTCGGGACCACTACCATGAAAATGGTCAATTTAAGAATAAAATTTGGCGAATCACTGAAGTGCACCTCTCTAACATATCCTCATTTTCTCAAACACTATTACAAAAGCCTACTATCGACCTCCTTGCCGCCGGCCTTAATAATCCCTACTACCTTAATAAAGACAATAATAATGCATCTATCGGCGTTGATCTAGCTGTTTTGTTTCATTCAACCGCTATCTTCCCAACACAACAAATAGAAATTATATCAATTTCAATTACAAGCGACATCAACATCAAAGGAATATTTTCTTCTCATCCCCCTATTGCAATATGGAGGATTCCGATTTGGCAAACGCTTGGGTGATATCAAGTGAAATGTCGAGCAGAGAACGGATAGAGGGACGATATAATCCAACATTAGAAAGAAATTATACTCTATCTCAAAAGATTGAGAAGATATTAAATTGGAAGAGTAGACGGCGTGAATACGCAAAGAAGTATAACCTACAGCTCGAAAAATGGTTAGGAGTAACAGGTGAGTGTATGTCTATGTATGATGAGTTTAAATATAGTTGTACATCATAATAACTGATGTTATATTTATTCGTTATTGCAATTGCAGAGAAGGGTCTTGCAAAAATGAAAGACGATGACATTGAAAAACTCTTTCAGAGTATGAAGGAGGAATTTAAACTAATATACCAAGCAGAACAAGAGAAGAAGAAAAAGACAGCTGAAAAGGCAGCTAGGACGCGTCTACATACAACTGTTGCAAAGTTTAATGAAGCTATTGAGGAAAGGCGTATTGGCAATAGAAGAATAAAACCTCCCATACCTGGTTGGATCGGATACAGTCCATACGACAATTATAGTTTTGATAGGGCCCGTTACATCATTCAATCGTTAGAGAAGATACTGGAAAACCCAGAAAGTGAGAGTCTGACTACAACTGAAATAAAAAACAAAGTATTGAGTGATGGTGATGAATACTTTGAGGCTCTTCGTAAGGAGGCGAGGGAGAAGGATTACGAAAGGCAAGTGGAGTATAGCCGTCGTTTGCAGAAGGAATTGGAACAGAAAGAACAAGAACGACAGAAGTTGAGGGATGCGATTGAATTGAAAAAGAAGGAGGAGATGGAGAAGAGGAAGGAGGAGATAAGAAAGAAAGAGGAAGCCGTCAAGAGAAGAAAAGCCGAAGAACAAAGGGAACGGCATCTATCAACATTTACAGGTGTTAAAAATCTAGTAAGAATAGCCAATGGTCAAGGTAAGTATATGTGTGTCAATATATGTTGATATAATCGATGCAATGAATTCTGACACATATCTTATGTCTTCTTCAGCTCCTATTATCTCTACTACTATTTCATCTACTACAAATTCTACTTCTAAAAAGACTGGCAGTGCCAGAGAAAAGCGGATGGGATCAGAGGAGCTCGAGTTGCAGAGGAAGAAAGAAAGAGAGTGGAAGAGAAATCAAAGAAAGAACAGGAGTCCAGAGGCAAAACAAGCAACAAATGCAAAGGAAGCTGAAAGACAAAAAGAATATCGTTTGAAGAAGAAAATAATATCAATCCGGGACGGCACTAGGCACAAGGAAAGAGAGGAGATGCGTAAAAGGAAAAGCGAAGCCAGTAAATTAGCAGCAGCAAGGCGTAGGAGGAGGAAGAAGTTAGAGAAGTGGAATATATGCCATGGAAAAACATGAACCTAAACTAATTATTAGTTTTTAATTATACCAACAATACTATATTGTTGTACCGAACTCTCCTGAACAACCGGGTAAACTGCACCTGCCCTAGCATGCTTGACGTTGCTCAATATTTCTCTGTCACCGGACCGACACCACTACACTTGTACCTGCACAAAAGCGAGCTTCGTATCAGGTGAAGAGCTCTCATAACACGAGTGCATAACGAGAGCTTGGGCGGAGGAGATTTGAATAGAGAATAAGTTTAAGCACAGTAGTCCTTTCCTAATTGAAATTATCCTAAGAGTTTAGTTGTCTACTTACTATCCGTGGTGGAGATTTTGTCCTAAATAATAGGACAAAATGAAAAGGGGCGATTTTCCACAATCCCCCCTTATTTTTGTCCTATTTTTTAGGACAAAATATAGGCTCTTCATTTGGCCGATCATATAGCACCCCCATAGTAGGCTGCAAACCAACTATCATATATGATGTGATCTTCACTAGCATAGGGAACATATCCTAGGAGGTTGGGTTGATATTGGCCGTATAGCCGCCATCGCGATCGGCCAAAGATCGCCTATTGCATTGCAAAAAAGCATCCTAAGCGAGCTTATTAGGGGGCTACTACGGTATCCCCCCTAAGTATTTGGGGGGGAGCTTTTTTATGAGAGTATTTTTTTTTTGTAGAATCAAATGCTAGGTTGAAAGTGTAACATACTGTGTCCTATGTAGAAATTGGTTGAAAAGTAAGATTAGAAATGAAATCTACGTGCAATTTGGGTTTAGAAAAGTATTCATAGACATTGTACAACTAATCCATGGCCTTTGAAACCTCTGTACAATTTTTGTCCTATAAAAAAGGACAAAACGATTTTGGGTTATGAGCCTATCAAAATCATTACAAATCATTGGCATTTGGTTGGTATTATGGCCGCCCTATGGCCAATATTGGCCAAACCAACCACAAAGACATTTAGATACTACCTTTAGCTCAAAGTATTAGTGCATATTCGGCCTATGTAAGTGTTATAGCAAAAGATATAAGCTATTGCAAAAGGTACTTTTTGTCCTTTTTTTTGTCCTTTTTTTGAGCTCTACTACGGCTATTTATTACCTTCGACGCTCGCACTTTAATGCTTTAATCCGGCCGACGAAAGCCGTAAAATCGTCGATATAAAGCAACACGAATACTACTACAATATAGTAGGATTAGAATACAAGAAATATGAGTGCCACCGGTGATGATACTGCTGGTGGTAGTGAGGAGATATTATCGAGCAAAAAAAAGTGCACATCATGTGAGCAAAATATTGTCAATGATATTACCGAGGGTATCGATAGTGTGGCCATACAGAAAAATATGTCTACGTGTGCTTGTTGTGGTAAGGAGGGTAATAGTAATGACATGAATATGTGTAACAAATGCAAAATGGTGAAATATTGCAATGCGGCATGTAAAAAGAAGCACCGAAAGAAGCATAAAAAGGCATGTGAAAGAAGAGTTGCAGAGTTACATGAAGAGCAGTTGTTTAAAGATCACCCGCCCAATGAGGAGTGTCCACTTTGTTTCCTACCTAGACCACACGAGAGCAGCAAATCAAATTTCAAGACTTGTTGTGGGAAAGTAATATGCATCGGTTGTATTTATGCTATGAAGATCAGTGGAGGAAAAGATTTATGTGCATTTTGTCGGACACCACCATCAAGTTCAGATGAGGAGCAGATAAAGAGAATAAATAAACTCATGAACAATGGTAATGGCAAAGCATTTGATATGTTTGGAGGATGGTATGATGATGGAATGAGGGGTTTGCCACTAGATCATCAAAGGGCTAAAGAATTATATCTAAAAGCAGGAGAGCTTGGATCTGCAAAAGGATATTACAACTTGGCCATTTCCTATTCTGAAGGATTAGGTGCGGAAGTTGATAAGAAGAAGGCCAAGCATTACTACGAACTGGCGGCCATGGGCGGGCATGTATTGGCAAGGCACAATCTTGGTATCTTGGAGTACCAAGCTGGCAATGTTGAACGAGCATTCAAACACTGGGCGATTGAAGCGAGGGCCGGAATGAAGGAAAGTCTAGTTCCAGTTAAGATTGGATTTACGAATGGAATGATTACAAAAGATAGATATGCTATTATTCTACGATCATATCATCAGCGGCAAAAAGAGATGACAAGTGATCAGAGGGATAAAGCTGTTGCCTCGGGTTTGTTTAGAGACAATGGATGAGAGATAAAGGTTAGGAAAGAGAACAGTATTATCCTATCTCTACCTCAACAACTGTCTTTAATCACTTATCTCTACTCATAAGAATAGTTACCCCTACTAATCTTCTTTTATCCCATTAACATTTTTGCTCTGTCACCAGACCAGCACAGCTCGAAAAAAGTAAACATCTCATTTATTTATTGGCATACCTACCTACATTATGTTATGGTTATGTATGAAAGCAGCTGTCATACTTGGGTAAGAGGTTGAGGTGGAATAGAGTACAAATGGAGAGTCTAAGCATAGTAGTCCTTTCCTAATTGTAATCTAAGATTTATCCTAAGACTTAACTGCTAAGTCCGTCTACTCCTGTCTCTATTACAGTATGCATTGCTCTGAATCGTTGTCTTTTCTCAATCAACATTATTTATACCAATAGTAAACAACAATACCAGAGGCTGTGAAGTATAAGAAAGTTTATAATATGAGTTAACAATAAACACAGAGAACAACAATATGCATTCGTCTTGAACTTACTCATGACTAAGAAGCCCAATAGAATGTAGAATGAACCTGGCGTTCTCCATGCCTCTCCATAGCCATTGTTTCCAATGTAATATAAACACAATGCGATGGCCCACACAAGCACTGTTCTCAAATTCTTCCACACATTACGCGCTGCATCAATGAGATGAGATGATTTGGGTGTGTTAGATTTCAAGTACTGTACAAGAGAAACAAATGAAGGAGCACATAACTTACTCATGGCACTCGTTACTTCTGTTGCCTTTATATTGAAGATTCCTGTTATCAGGAAGAGTAGTGGCAGTCCAACGATCCACCATCTTAGTTTTGCATTCTCACTTAAGATTGATATTGTAGTATCAATATCTTCAATCTTGAGTTGTTCACCAATAGTCAGATATATGATTAGGCCAATACAGAAGCCATACAAACCTTCCATACCTAACATCTTCGTAGCTGGAAAGGCCGATGCCTGCATGAAGATCTCTTCTCCGATATCCTGCAATACACTTAAGATTGATTGCAGGACTATTAGTATAACTCCAATTGTAACTTGTGCACTGGAAGATGCGCGTTATCGGGATTATGAGATGAACGAGAGGAGATAGTAACTTATGTTAGTACATGTGGGTTACAAAGGAAGTCAAATAAAGACAAACTGAGTTCATATGAAGTATCCAAATCACCGAGAGTTTTATTGGACACACGAAATCATATGAGAAAGAAGTACAAACGCGGACTTTCCTGGTATGTCGATGAACTTCATCATCATCATGCTTTGTACTATTGGCACGTTCTATGATTAGAACGCCAACTGCAACTATCGACACTCCGACCCATCTACTTTTTGCAACCATTCTTCCTCTAAATATACGGGCGGCAACGACACTTAGTGTTAATTCAAGACCTGATATTAGCATCTCGGCCACACTTGCATCGATATAAACTAATGATGCCCATCTTAATGCACTGTTTAATAAATTAAGCACTGCTGGTATTGCAGGTTTCAAGTACCAAGGGATGAGATCAATCAAAGATATTATCCGATCTTCACTTTGTCGGCTTAGCCCATGTGTACTACCAACTGCACTTATTGTGGAGTGGGTACTAACCAAGCCAGTAGATTGGAAAGAATAGTTTTTGTTAATTGTTGTTGGTATTGTTGGTATAGGTGATTTTCTAGTTGCTGTTGTTCGTGTTGTTGCTGATGCATATGTACTATGTTGTGGAATATTACCAGAGAATGATACAGTCTTTGTCATATTAATTGGATTTGTCTTTTTTGGTTGTGTATATTGATCGGTAGCTGTGATTGTATTAGTTGCACCGATGTTGTTACTTGATAAACCCATTTCAACATATTTATTATCATCTTGTGTAAACTCATCATTGCTGCCGCCGTTGTCATTATGTTTAACATATCCAACAACTTTTATACCTGCTAACTCATTATTCAGTACAGTTTCTCTTTGTGTATATAGTTCTTTATAATGTGCTTTGTAATGTATTTGGATGATATATACAATTAATGAAAATGATTGACCGAGTAAATATAGTAGTGTAACAGTAAGTGGGGCTGTTCATTGTTCATTTGATTTGGGAGTTTGCAATTGCAGTGTAATTTGTTTGGAAAGCAAAGCAGTGATACAATCATAAGTTGGTGGTATGTAACAATAACTAGTTGGTGGTATTTAACAATAACTAGCCGTTAAACACAACAATCTACAAATAAACTTCTTCTTACCTTCAAGACCTGATTGATATGCCAATTTAACAACAATAGATCTACATGCACCCGATATTATCATCCCAAATAGGATAAACCATGTAAACGAGTCATATCCATACATACTACACACTACTTAAATAGCTATAAACTATTGCCAAACACTTCTACTTTCCTCACAAGAAGAAAGTTGATGTGTATCTACTTATCGCCTCAATAATAGCAGTAGGTGTATGTATATCAAATCGTCAGATATATTCAGAACAATATATGATGGATAAGAATGTTAAACTGATGGCACAGCGTCAAGACGAGAGGCGCACGGCGCAACTACGTATAGTAATATTGAAGGTCCAGGCAGCAGGGACACGTTTTCGCGGGGTCGGTCAGTTGTTACCCCCTTTTTGCCCCCTTTTTAGGCCGTCTGTTTAGATCGATTTAGCGGCAATCGTATGATACCTGCGGTCGTAGACATATAGTGCAAGGAGGTGTATGCTATTACAAACGTAACGGAATCGTTCGATAGATTTCAATAATTATATTAGCTTGCGTGAATACTCCATTATAGTATAGTATTATACTGAAATGAATAATAATACACAACTTTCAAGGCTCGAGGCTGAACGAGAGAGATTACAAAAAGAATGCTCTGAGTTGTTTGATAAAAAGCAAGCCATAGATTTACAATTAAAAGAGAATCAAGAAAGGTTGGCATGGTTGGATAATAAAATTGATGGTATCGATAATAGTACCAGTACTAATAATAATGATATAGGTAAAAGGAAATTTGCATTAACAATGCCAAATAATACTCAGACTCAAGATTGTAGTATGGATGATAATGATAATAACAAGGTTAAGTTTGAAGTTGTAGATGATAAGAAGAAAAAGGCCAAGTCAGTTTTACCACAATTTACACAACCAGAGGAATATTTAACTGATCCACATACGCAGCAGAATCAGCAGCAGTCTAGTTATTTAACTGATCCAATACAAGAGGATGATGAAGAAGAAGTAGAGTTTGAGGGTGTTAGTAAAAAGAGCAGTACGGCTGCATCATCTGCAGAATTGAGACGTATATCAAAATCACCACAGTTGGCAGCGTCATCAGCTAGTCAAACCATGAATAATACTGGTGGAGCTAAACAAAATAATCCATTTCAAGATTTATGGAATCCTTCACAAGACATGAACGATACAACTATGAGTAGTAGTAATAATAATAACAACGGTGCAAGGAAGGGTACATTAGAAAAATACTTCATGTCTAACACTTCAAGTAGTGGCGCAGCAGCAGCACAAAGTAGGGCCAACAACAACAACAATAATAATAATGCCGGAAGGCAACAGATAAAACTGAACAACAATAACCAAGGGGATCATCAGGCCCCAAGCTGCACAAAGCATCGATGGACAGATCGTATGAAATATCATTTACGTCATACTTTTAACATTGCACAATTTCGTGGTCATCAGGAATCAATCATTAATGCTACCATGAAGGGACTAGATACATTCGTTGTGATGCGTACAGGAGGTGGTAAATCTCTGTGTTACCAGCTGCCTGCTGTATTGGAGTTAGAGACTAGACCTCGCATGATTAGTATTGTTATTTCACCATTGGTTTCACTGATTAGAGACCAAGAAGAACAAATGAATGAAATGCATCCCGGCAGTGCGGTATCGTTCTTCTCAGGTATGGCTGGAGGTACTTCTGAGCATGCCCGGCGTTGGAACTTGGTTAGAGATGCTCAGGGTGGCGTTGGACTGATATTCGTCACACCAGAGAAAGTAATCAACAGCGGCAAATTTAAAGGAGAGTTGGAGAAGTTAAATGGCCAAGGTAGACTATCAAGATTTGTGATCGACGAGTGTCACTGTGCATGCCAGGAAAGTCCGCGTTTGTATTGTTTACTGTGCATATGTGTGTTCAATGTGAAGTCTTGGTGATTTGGCTACTTCATTTGTCCATCCATTGCATTCATTTGCTTGCCTTTGTAACCACAACCTCTAACAGAAGTTACAATCGCCTCTCTTTCATCTTCATAACTTGTGAAACGCGCATCTTCCAGTGGGGACATGATTTCAGACCTGATTACACGAAATTGAATATATTGAAGCATCACTTCCCTAAGATTCCTATTCTTGCAGTAACGGCAACGGCATCTGATAGAGTTCGAAATGACGTTTGTGATAATATACTGAACCTTTCAAAAAATTACCAATTCTTCAGATCAAGTGCCAATCGAGAGAATCTCAACTACTCGGTTAGGGTAAAGCCTGATGGAAAGGATGCTGTTGTAAAAGATATGGTAGCTTTTATTCAAGAGAATCATGTGGGAGAGGCAGGCGAGTATGAAAGAACTCAAGAGTGTTTTGATATGTACATCTGGAGGTCATCTCATGTTGCTCTTTCTCTTCAACTTCCAGGTATTGTTTACACTTTTAGTAAGAAGGAGGCTGATGCCGTCGCTGATAGTTTGACAAACAACGGTATTGTGGCCAGATCTTATCATAGTGATGTACCCCAGACACGCAAGGATCAAATACAAAGATCATGGATGAGAAATGATACTCAAGTCGTAGTGGCGACGATTGCATTTGGCCTTGGTATCAATAAGCATGATTGCCGCTTTGTCTTGCACCACAGCCTCTCAAAGTCGTTAGAATCTTACTACCAAGAGTCTGGGAGAGCAGGTCGAGATGGTAGACCTGCAAACTGTGTATTATGGTATAGCCCTAAAGATGTCCCCAGAATGTTAGGCATGATACACGGTGAGGCTGGCGAGGGGAGCTTTTGGAGTATGGCTAAATACGGTCAAGCTCACGGTGATGACGCTGTTTGTCGCAATACTATTCTTGCTACCTTGGGTGAAGCGGATGATACAATGGGTATGCGGCTTTTAAATGCCAAGAACAATTGCAAGACAACAGTTAGTCGTGAGCTTGGAGCTCATTGCCAAACACTTGTAAGACTGATCGATGTACTGAACACGTCGGGGGAAGATTGCACAATCAATCAAATTGTGTCGAAATGTAAGTGTTATTGTCTCGACGGCTCGCCTGGCCAGTAATATAATTGACTCTCACTCTTGTCTTGTGTATCACCTTGTACTTTTAGGGAGATCTAAAACTGTTGATGATAATTTGTCTTTCTTGAAAGACAATCCACCAGCGAAAGACCTCAACAAAGAAGGTAAGAAGATTTTGTAAACACTGCTTTGGTCTTTTCTATGCAATTCTCGCTCTAACTAAGCATTCAATATCTTATGATACAGAATGCGAACGAGTCATTATCTCTCTTTTGGTTACTGATATTCTCCATCCAAATATACGATACACTGCCTACGCTACAATCGTATATCTTGTTCTCGGTCCACAAGGTCGCAAGCTGTTGGCATCTTCTAATCCTAGAATATCCATCGACTTGCCTGTTAGATCTAAAGCAGCTAAAAAGACCACTGCGTCATCCAAGAAATCTCCTCTAGCTGTTGCCGACGAAGATGGTTGGATATCCCCTCAATCGAAAGCAAAGTCAACCAAAAAGACTGCTGGCAAAACTAAGGCCAAGTCTAAGAAGAAGTCTAAGACAAGAAAGACTAGAAAGGTGTCGAAACGAAAGTCTGCTGTCAGCAAGCCAGCCATTGACATTGTTGAAATTGGCTCTAGTTCGTCAGAATCATCTTCTGAGGAAGAAGAACTTGTCGTTGTATCAAAGAAGAGGGCAGCGAAGAGCAACAAAGGAAAGACGGTACTAGATGACACGTCAGAAGATTCAGACAGCGAATTCGAGCTTTCGGAATGATTTTGCTATTGCTTGTGGTCAGTTGCTAACCTCGCCGCCATTGAAAGGTGGCTATATCAATCTATATAGTGCATAACAATTCATAAAGGAATGTCTAAACTACCATTGTTACTTTATTTTGCTTCATTCCTTGCATAAGGCCTAGTCATTGTCAAGCCTTCACGATTTAAGGTGACTCCAAAGCCATACTTATCGTGTGGCAATTCTACATATCCATCCTTTGGTAGCGGCTCGTCAATGAATAAATCACCAAAGAAGGATACTACCATGAAAATGAAAGATTAGTAGGTTTTATAATGGATGAGATATATACATAAAACAATTCTTCTTACCAATAGAGTCGGCCTTTGGGCTCATTACAAGGAACTCGGCGATTGGACAGTTTGGAAAACAGATTTGTAAATGGTATGAGTAAATTGAACTTCCATGCGGTATGATTGGAATATCATAGGCAGCGGCTAGGGCTACAATTCGCCTCGCCTCTGTCATGCCTCCACACCATGTGATCTGTCAATGAGAAAGATATGAGACAAGTGTAAGGTTCTGTGACCGAGACTGCTCTAAAGATACATGTTGAAGGAAAAAGAGATGACTTACATCAGGTTGTAGGACATCTGCACATTTCTTTTCCAGCAAAGTTCTGAATCCGTACCCTGTCAATAGTGAAGAAGTGTGAGAGATCATGTGGAAAGGGCCAACACTGTTATACTTTCTTCAGAGTATCAACTTACGAGTATACTCATGCTCTCCGGTCGTGATTAAAGTAGTTTTGACAGCCTTTTTTAGCTCCGAGTAACCCTCATAATCATCAGGTGGAAGTGTCTCTTCTATCCACTTTACATTATATGGCTCACACTTTCTAGCAAGCTCAATAGCATAAGGTAGAGTAAGTGACATGTAGCAGTCGATCATAATTGGAAAGTCATCACCTACCGCCTCTCTCCACTTCTTAACTGTTGCAATGTTTTCTCTGTATTTGGCAGTAGAAGAGTTAGCATCAGTTGGAGTGTTGCAATCAATGCAAAAGATTCACATACATAGATTCATTGCCTTGTCATTCAATTGAACATTTTCATCAATGAACTGTTGCTTTTTGTCCTATCGATCCATTGTGTTGTATATGTAAAACATCTCAACCACAACAAGTTGTGCAAAACTAAACAGAGCGGAAAGTAAACTCACCTCATACCCCACTCTCCGCTGGCAGGACCATAAGGTAAAGGAAATTTCGCTCCGTGAAAGCCCATTTCTTTTGCCAAATCAGGCCGACTTGTTGTTGCATATACGGGCATCTTTTCCTTCGTCTTACCACCCAAAAGTTCATACACAGGTACCTTCTTAAGCTTACCAAGAGCATCCCAAATTGCCAAATCTACTGCCGAGATGGCTTGAATTGCTATTCCTTTTCTTCCGTAGTTTAAAGTTGATCTATACATTTGATCCCATATTAATTCAACATTTGAAGGATCTTGTCCTTCAACGAATCGAGATAGATGATTTTCAACCATGAAACACGCTGCTTCTCCACCGATACTAATGCCAACTCCAACAGTCTTGTCTTTGTCATCTAATTCTACCTCAACAATCACAGATCCTAATGCTCCAATGCCCCAAGAGGTACGACTATCTCTATACTGTTCATACACAGACATTGGGTTTGAAATTGGTGTATCTACTATCCAATGTCCTGAAGATTGACGATGACAATCAGCACCTCCGCCAGATTCTTCTTCTGACGAAGAGGATGAGAATGTCTTGCATTATGATCAAATATGAGTGATAGGTATGTACATATCATGTGTGTTTCATTTCTATATCTTTGCAAAGAACTTAAATTACACTTACATATGCACGAATTTGACGAATTAGTACTGTACCAGGTTTAGCTGGTTGAACAGGAGGATGTGGCCCAAGTATCAGTGACTGTAGTAGGAGCATATTGATGGCAAAGCAAAGATACATTTGATAAAAGTGAATGATGAATGATTTTGAGAGCATTAAAAACTTCAGACATGAAAATTACCAATAATAGCATTATTAGCACATACCATTTCTATATCTATCGAGTTGTTTGTTTGTTGCTAGTGAGAGGTTGCTGTTAGATTACTCTACAAATACAACTCCCTGACTGTGAGTGCGTGAGGACACCGTCTTTACTTTCTTTACATACATTACATACAATAGTTTGATTTTGATGGATGATGGCAATAAAGAAATATAGGTTACATGTATTGTTATGCTGCAATTTTGGCCAAATTTATATGAATATTTTTATTATTATAAATACCGACCACAATAGTTATGAACCTTAAAATATCCTTTTATACTCAATTCTGCATATTGATAAATGTATAATCGTTTAAAGCAGCTGCTTTTGACAGCTGGTATCCTACCAAAGCAAAAAAAAGTAAATATCAACTCAAATGGTGGCATACTTAACTAAACTGCAGAGGCTGATCGAAGACTATATATATATATAAGCAGCGGAGAACAGAACATATCTACTTATATATAGGATAGGAGAATATACTAGTAGTTATTCTAATCACCGATACCAATCCAATCACTACAACAAAATGATGACAACATTAATACTGCTCTGCTGCTGCATGGTTGCTTTGATTGAAATCCAACTAAGTTATGCATTTACTACCCCGACATATCCAATACAGAAGGCTCCTCGAAGAATTAAGTCAACTCTTATAAAGGCATCAAATAATGAAGATGATGATCGATCACGTCCCAATATAGTCAAAATAAATACACATGAACAATATGTCAAGTTCCTAGAAGAAGATGACCGAATTGCAGTCATCAAGTTTCATGCAAATTGGTGTAAATCATGTCAGCGTTTTGGTGTTAAGTATAAGCATTTAGCTTTTGAGGAAGGTGATCGTATCAATGGTGAAAAAGTTTATCATGATGGGAAGGCACGGTTTGCTGAAGTCGAATACAGTGCTAGTGCCAAGTTATGCAAATCACTAAAGGTTAAGCGCTTGCCAACAGTTCATATGTATAAAAAAGGCAAGGGTAAGATTGTTGACATGACAACTAAACCATCTCTCTTTCATCTCGTGGTTGAAGAACTTAATCGAGTGATAGGTTTGGGAGATGATGTTACTCAAGTTAAGGAGGTGGAACTAAAGGGTGCTCTTAATAAGGCGGAGAAGAATGAAGAGGTAAAGATAGAGAAGGTGACAAGCAATGGCAACATGACAGACGCATCGTTTGATGTTGCGATGAAGGCAGGCTCGACACTAGTAAATGAAATTATGACACTGTCAAAAGAGAAAGATCTTGGAAAGAATCAAACAAAGGCGAAGAATTGGTTTCACTTTATGGAATAATCATAAGCTGTCTTGATACGTGCTTGATATTTAGTTTTATGTACATCTAGCTTCTCTAATCATATCATCTAGCTCTATGTGCAATTTATACCTTAGTACATATCCATCTCAGCAAAAAGCAAGGAATCTTGAAGACGTTGCATTTCCCTTGTTTCCTCTACCTCTTAGGTTAGCAGCTTTTTGGATTGGATTGATTTCTTCTGTCTTCCGGATCTTTTCTTGCATACTACTTGTTAAGTTTACATCAACACCTCGCAAGCTTAACTTCTTTTGTAGCTGTGGTTTAGCTGGTTGAAATTCAAGTGCAGTTGATTTACTTCCGGTACTTGATGTGACACTATCATCTCTACCGCCGCTCCTAATAGAAATAGAAAGATTATTGCAACTATCTAGTAATGCATCTTCTATCGCAATTACTCCACTAGATTGAATTGTTGATGGATTATAACGAACAAGATCTCCTTCTTCTTCCTCGGAATACACATCATTACTATTACACACTGGTATGACATCAGAGTCTTTTGGTAGCGCTTCCTCGGACTTTTCGACTGCTTGCTGGTCAGGGGTGTCTCTTCTAAAAGACAAGAAAGGAGCCTTAGGGCTAGAATTTGATAAACCATCTTTACCAAATAACCATGATTTATGCCGAATGGGTTGTTGCTCCTGTTGTCCAGAATGTTTGCTATCGTAAACTTGTTTAGATGGAGATTCAAGACCTGAAAGAGACTTGGATAGTCTTCTATTGGAGCGTCCTTTATTAACAGGAAATCCAACTTGTTCCTGTAACTGATGATTCTCAGCTCTAGCCTTCTTCAAATCTAATTCCAACCTGGCAATACGAAGACGTTGATAATCATCCTTCTCTTGATATTGTGCCAACTGAAGTTTCATATCAACGATACTTTTCTCTAATTCATCCTTATCTTGTTGTATTTGATGAATCTCTCTTCTACATTGTTCATTCTCATCAATTATTGTATGATATGCGCCTAATTGTATCGATAGTCTTTTCGCCGATTCTACAAATTTCTTCTTTTCATTACTAGCAATTGACCTTCTAAGTTCCACTTGCTCATGTTGTGATAAAGTTTCTATACAATTATTATAATCAACCACGCCTCTATCTCGTTCATTATGTATTACGCATTCTGCAGAGTCATTGTCTTCTTCAGTATTATTTCTATTATCTCGTACATGTGGAAAGACTTTTTCTAGCCGTGCCTCATGTACTGCAACTGGAGTTGTAGACTGTATAGCCTTTCTTGATTGAGAGTAATGCAAGTTTCTAGTAGCTGCCTCCAATAGCTTGGCTGTTATATTTGTTGTTGTTGATCCCGAGTATGCATCTTCATCATCTTCACTTTGCAAAAGTATTGAAAGCTCTGCCTCCATAACATTGCAATCTTCAGAATCAATGGAATCTATTTCATCATTTAATCCGGGCATTATAATATAATTGTAATTCTAATCTGTATTGGCAGTTACTCGATATGGTAGTATGTGTGTGTAATAAATTTCTGTATTATCTAATGTCTGTATTGGCGGTACTCCTCATACTACTTACACACTAGTCCTACTACTCAATCGACACAATATCGGTAAGATAATGTCCAGTACTAATCCTCAATATATCCCTTAGGTACATGAATTGACTGCAATCTAGTAGTATGTCCCAGTTAGATATCAAAGACTCTCAATTACAACAAATTCGGGGGGTGGAGTGGAATTCTCACGTAAAATTATTGAGCTCAGAATCGGCCTTTACGAGGCTCACACTATAAAAAATCGCTTGACTCGAGGCAAATATAGACGAAGGCGGTAGCTCTCATATGGCGTTATATGCGGTGCCGATAGTCAAACTCTTGGATAAAGGATAAGTTGGGATGCATGTGAAGGTACAATGGCAGTCGATGGGGTCAGAACGGCGGCGAGTGGCTACCACCACAGCATTCAAATAGCATCTTCGATAATTGAAATAAAATGTTACCTATTCTCGTGATGTGATGGCTCTTCGTGCAGTCCTCATTGTGGTACGCCCGATACATGTCGTATTGTATTATTGATATATAATAGATATTCGTGGTTGTGGCATATGATACCACTGGTTATCGTGGTTAATTTGCTCCCGTAAGTGTGTTCTTATTTTGAGTTAATTTATCCTTTACGTTGATGGAGATTTGGCTTATCCCCACCCATTATATGACATATTTCACATCTACAGAGTTTTATTACAGTTATAGTTATTCATGGGAATGTTGGGGGTAGTTGTGGGGTAATGTGCTTCGATTTATTGTAGATATGGCGTCATGAACAAGATATTACACATTAACATCATAACAATAAGATAAGGGATTAGTGGGAGATGGTATAAGAGGGAATCGAATTGATAAGTAGTGGGTTGTGAGGGGATTGAATCGATTAGTTTAGTATCAGGGTGCTCTAATTATTGAAGAGGTGTTCACCGAAAGCATAGTTTGGGAACAGAAACGGTTACAAAGAGAGAGAGGTTTTGTAATTAGGGAGGAGAGGATATTAGAGGAGAGGAGCACTATATCCATGGGATCATCACCACCCTTAAGGTTATATATATCGGGAATGAGTGACATACAGTATTAATCTAGGAGAAGAAGTTGGCTGTGATAAGGAAAGCGGCGTTGAGAAGAGAGGTGAAGCTAGAGACTAGCCGAGGCATGGGGGATTAGAAAAGTTGAGATATTGTGGAAATACCTCAACTATTGATATGACGGGGTACAAACAGTATTGATAATGATTATAGTAATATATGTTTCATTTAGGAATAAGTATATCTAGTCTATTCTTTAATGAATGTGGTTATCTGCTCCTCTCTTTTTCAATATCTATCCCTCCCCCAACCAAAGATCAATAAACACATATCATGCAAGCTATATCAAGTGTTAATATGCAAGTCACAGCACTCTCCGCTCCAGTCTCATCTCTTCTCCTTTCCTTCTCGCCAAGGGATCTCCGGTAGAAGAGCAACTACCCTATTTGTGATATAGTAGGTTATAGTTCTCTCTCCCCCAATCACTTAAGCAACATCCTCTTCAGTTTTAATCCAATAGTAACCCCCACCACGACACCAGATAGATGGTTAATTACATAGTATATCTCCTTCTATTCTATATTATTTGTAGATGCGTTAAGGATGGTCCTGCTGCTTTCACTTGTTGATCTCGTGATTACTCTTACACTCCATACCAATCAATAATATTGATGATTATTATTTGTGATGTTTGCGACCAGGACTCGTCAACGGGGACTCCACACCATCAGAACGCTTCAGAACAGACACCATTTAAATAAAAATAACCATATAATATCAAACGGCATACAGTCTGGTCCCTGATAGATCTTACCGGCATAGCGCAAAAGATGCTAATATGAAGTGATTTTATCTCCTCTTTTTAGAAGGCTGAGATGACATGTTAATACCACCGACGACGTCAACCAAATAGCCCAGATCATAGATAAAGTTGTTGTAAAGGTTGTAGTCGGTGTTAGATTAATATAGGCGTGTATATAACGCCATCATATAAGAGCTGCCGCCTCATCGAATGTTAGATTCAGGCTGAATCGATTTATTGCGGTGAGCCTCGTACAAAGCGATTTTGAGCTCATAATTTTTACGTACGAGAATTCCACTCATTCCCCGAATATAGAAATTTACCAATGCCATTGTTGACAAATTATTACTCCTTTTACTATACAATATTGAAAACTACTCATAAGTCAGTATGCAATACCATTATTTATATTTGGTATTGCCAATGATATTTCTTATATCGGTGTTGATAATCAGCATAATTATCGGCGGTGGCTCATGGGGCGCAGAAATAATAACCATACAGAAAACCAATGACAACCGAAGAAATCATACTACTAGTATTACTATTGACATTGATGCAGTAGAAGAACAATTGAACCCCCTTGACAAAGTACCACTAGTTGCTTATGATGTATATACGAATGAAACACTTACATTCTCTAGAGATGAGCATGAACATTGTTCGTTTTGGGCCAGTATAGGAGAATGTAAGAAGAACCCAAACTTTATGCTGAAGGGATGCCGACGTAGTTGTGATTTATCAGTTACTATTTCGAATGAAGCACCTTGTATGAAGACACAAAGGGAATGGTTTCATGATTTCAGAGATGAATACCTTGATCATTCAACCCCCGATAATGTACTCCGCAACGAGGCACTTTTCAAGATACAATTCTTTACGAAGATTCGTGATGTGATTGGGGAGTATGGTGAAGGGAAAGAAGATGATAAATTAATAGAAGAATGTATGTTTGATTTACTCAATGACAATGAGCAGTTGAATATCAATAATGATTTAGATGAAGTTAAAGAGAAATTATTGGCAATTGGTGGAGAAGACTATGCCAACTATTACAACCTTTTGCTATACTACCTCAACATAGTCGAGGGAACAGATTATGATTATGTCTCGTCTACGAGTGGACTGATTAACAAGACATCAATTGAAGCTATTACTAGACGACACCACGCCATAGACAGTATTATCGATTATGATGAAGGATTAGAAGAGGAAAGGTTAGAAAAACACACGTCCTCTAATGGCATATCAATTGGAACTATTACCAGACGACAGGCCATAGACAATATTACTGAATATGAAGGATCGTTTCTTCAAGCTGAAATCAAATCAGCAGGACTCAAGGGGACTGGTACTCAAGAAGAAGAAGAAGAGTACTTACATTTAGATGGATTCACAGATGAGTTTGATACAAAGGAAATCCAGCAATGGCTTAATGATACAAGAGACTACTTTATAGGATGGAGGAACGCATTGGAAAGGGATAAGGAGTATGATGCTTGGGGGGAGGCTGTTTTCTTTCAAATGTATTTTGTCGGCAAGGTAATCGACCTTCTTGTTCCCGAGGTTGTCCCAGAAGTTGGCGATGAGGGAATACATGCTGCGTCGTATAACAAAGCATCTTTTCCCAAAATTGATGATATAGAGAAGCGGGATAAAGTCAGTGCATATATGCTATCTCTACTGGACGGTGATGAAAGATTTAACCTTTTAGATGGTCTTGACAGGCTCGAAGATCTTATGTCAAAAGTTGGTAAACCATATGCATTTGATTTCGACAACCTCATGGGATTCTTTCTCGACTGCGAATTGGTAGCAAGGGAGACAATTGAAGAGGATAATGAGAAGCTACAGCCAACAAACTGGCCGGAGATAGAATCTGCATTAACAACAAAGCCGAATCCCGAACTGAAAGACTCCTGGACATGGGAAGACATGAGCGACGTAATGTTACTCGGTATATGTGATCAAGTTGGATATAGTAATGGCTTGGAGTGGACGGTGAACAGAGCTCATTTGTACAACTCTTTACTTCAAGCGGCAAAAGAATGTCACGTTATTCAAGCTTTACTGGGTGTACTACCTGATCAAAACGACGACTGGATGGTCATAATGAACAGGCGAGATGCATTGGAATATATGATTTCTCATGTTCATGTTACTGATGATGAGAAATCAGATCTTCGGGTTTACTTTGATGAAAAGTTGGATTCGGAAGTAACTGGGGAAATGCCTAAAGAGGATAATTCCCAGGTAGTCGAAGATGAAAGTGGAATGCTACAAAACCTATTGGACAAGGTGAAAAGCCTCAAATTGAACGAGAATGTCGAAGAGACAATAGTTGCTGTGCTTCTTTGCTTTGCCAGTATAGCTTTTCTCTGTTTCCTACCAATCGTTTTATTAATTATAGCAGAATTCGAAGATGAATTAGACAATTGTTTAATATTCATATTCGGTTTCATTGGTAGAGTGGTGAGAATGCCGTATGAACTCTATTGGGAAAAGAGGATACAAACGACTTTGTATGTAAGGTCTTCTATGTCTAAAAAGCTTGCTGGCAAGCAGGGCTTAGATTCCTCATCAAAGAATCTCAGTGGCAAGCAAGGTAGAAAGAAGAATCGATTTATGAACAAATCGGGTGTGGATGATATACAAATTGATACATCAGACGATAGTAGTGATGTGGCAGTACGATTGACGGGTAGTAGGCAATCTATAACGAAGGCAGTTGCAATGATCCAAGAAGCAGTCGGTATAGATAATATTAGTTGGAAGAGAATCAATTTGCCATCTCATTCCAATCCTATACAAGAGGAGTCATCTTTGTCTACCTTGATTGATGGCAATGATACAACTATAGATGATCAGAGCAAACATCACCGTACAAATGTTGATGATGATAACATGAGCCGGAAAACCTCCCATTCTGAATCTGGACTTTCTTGTGTGAATCTAGCTGAACAGGATAAACGAGGATTGTGGTACCTTCCCTCATTGCTATTGGTATTATATGATTCAGCAAGATCGAAAGCAATTGTCAGTTTAGGATTTATTCAACATCTGTTCACCAGCATATGCTCAATCCTGAGGAGAGGAATTAAGTGCCTAGTATTAATACCTCAAATGATATCTACTGGTATTGGCATGTTGATAAGATTACCATCCAAGCTGATTCGAGATACAATTGGAACAGAACATGTTAGTATTGACCGGCCATCCAAATCTTCTCCTCAGCAGGTAGAAGCTCCTCAACTTGCCATGTCACCCCAGTCTGCTATTTCATCTGGTAATACTTCTGTGGATAAACAGAAAGATGGCAGTATGAAACAGAAAACATCACCTATCATACCAATGAGAAAAGAAGAGATTCCATCTGAGATTGGTTTTGATTCTTCTCAAGTACTAACTTGTGGCACTATTACAGAGGCCTCGATGTCGGACCTAAATGGTATAAGCAACACAAAGGCAAATTCCGAGTTTAGTTTGAATGATAACGACCCATTGCTCATCTTCTTGAGGTCACAACATCAGTGCATCAGAGGAAATGTTGATGAGTTTTACATTTGGCTGGTTAAATCTGAATACATCGATTCAATGTCAGCCTTGAAGGAAGCTGTTTGTGATGATGTTTATTACAATGATACAATGAAGGTGGGCAGTGGACGCTCTGGTATAAAAGTGTTCAAGCGGAGAGAATTTCAAAGAGCTGTGTTAGAATTCGAGGTGCTGGATGATGACCAGTCTTTGTCACAGTACGAGAGTAAAGCATCCTCGAATAACCTCAATAAGCCTCCCGCCTCACATAATGATCCCCCTGAGGAGCTCGTATGTCCCATTAGTCTTGTACTAATGACTAACGATCCAGTAGTTGCGGCTGATGGCATCACATACGAACGAGCATCCATCGAAGATTGGTTTGAAAAGAGTAAGGCTAAGATTAGCGAGGCTCAAGAGAAGAAACACAATCCTCATTCAGAGGCTGATCAGAGAGTTGTTACTAATGGCATTTGTTCACCAGTGTATGGAAGCAAGTTGGATAATCTGGCGTTGGTACCTAACACAGTCGTTAGGAACATGGCACGTGCATATAAAGAAGGGGGAAAGAAGAAGGAAGTGCACTGAGTGGCCACCTTTTGGAAAGGGGCCAAAACTCGTGACGACTTTACATAATTAGTAGCTTTTAGTGTGCTATCTATCTATCTATCTATCTATCTATCTAGAGTTTGATAAACAGTGCTGTTTATGTTAGATGTGTGCACATTCACACATCGCTTATCGACAACAGCTCATAGCTCCATTTTATGTCAGTTCCATGTGCCGACTTCCGTATGGGTCTCTATAATCTGGGGTAGTCATATCTAGTTCAAAGAGAAGGTCAAGTGGTCAGAAGAGATAGCCAATACGAGAAAATAAGTTGAATAAAAAGAAACTCACAATGCCCCCCAGATGGTCGAGCGCCTCCCATGAGGTACTTGAATGGTATGAGCATGATCTTAATGATACAACCAACAACGGTGATGACAAGCCGACATAAGCTTTGATAATTAAAGTAAGAAGATATAAATATATACAAGATTAGCTCAAGTAAGGGAGAAGAAACAACAGAACAAATAACTCGAACAAACTCACCTAGCACAGATCCCGTCAGGATTCTCCGACATTTGATATGCCGTAAATATCATCAATATAATAGCCGCCACCATTAACCCTCCACCAACCTTCTTCACTTCATCCTCAGCTCGGTATATATCTTCTGCAAATGGCTTTTCATCCCAAGATGATGTGGCACCTGTTACTGGGAACTTGGCATCGTCATCTTCTTCCGTTACATCGTCATCATCTTTCACCGGTATAGCCTCTCCATTATCAAATGCCTCCTTTTCTTGATTAGCCAATGGGTCAAGCTTATCATCATTATCGACGTATTCAAATGTAGGCTTTAGTGTTGGTGGGTTTGTTTTCCAGGATTCAGTTGGGGATGATGTGATTGGAGAGGCAGTTGTTGCAACGGCTGGGCGAGGGACAGGGGTTGCCGATGAACCTTCGTCGTCTATTGGTGATTCTGCCGGTTCAGTAGGGGCATCGTCATTGTCCCCTCCATCGTCTGGTGTGTCGTCTATGCCATCATCTGGAACAACTTGTGTTTCATTTGCAGCCTCAGAAGTAGCAAATGTGGTATCCTCCTCATAATCTATCGTCTCATCCGGTGTACGTTCTTCATCATCATCCATCTTGAGATGTTCACTTTCTGTTTCCTTCACATTTAGATCACCCTCGTTATCAAGTAATGGATTCGTTTCACCCTCTTCTGACTGGGTAGCACCTAAAACTTCCTCTTCCGTTATTGTTTCATTGATACTAGTGCCAAGTGACATTTGCATTTCCGTATTTGGTGGGTTCAATGTAGTCCAATCCATTGTCAACGTATCAAGGTCAAGATCCGATGGTAATGCAGCTGTAGTATTATTCATTTCCTTTTCCAGTTCTACTTGGGCTATGATGTGGATGAAGACATATCATATGAGAGGATATAAAACATTGACAAGTACTCAATATCAGACTATAGACTAACCCTCTTCCTTTATCTCCTCCAAATCTGTGAGATACTCCTCCTTATCTACCGCCTCAGCTTCGTCATCATCATCAAAGCTCTCAATTGCTGTATAAGTATCGCGTGGATGGGATAGAAACAAAAACGGATTGAGTGATTGGTAGGGAAATGAACACATTATTGCACAGCACAAATATCCAACATAACATAACAAACTAACCTTCAATCTCCTCCTCAATTTCATTAATCTCCTCAGCCAACATATCAATATTACCCTCCTCTTCAATTTCTTCTATCTCTTCCTCTAATGGTACTAAACTCTCGGCTATAGTCATATTATCATTAAAATCATCATCGAATACAAGTCCATCACCAAGTTCTTGTGCAATTGCCTCATCTACTAATTCTTCCTCTTGTTCTTCGAGTTGTTCAATTTTGGATTCAATTTCTGATGTTTGATTTGTTGTTGATTCTAAATCTTCTAATTCTATACATTGTTTCATAATCGGAGGTTAGACCAAACTCAATAGAATACACACAAGATATGAACACCACTAAACAACACATACAACATACCTTCAATCTCTTCATCAATTTCTTCAATCTCATCAAATATCTCTTCACTTTCCTCATCAATCTCTTCATCAAACTCGGACTGCTCTTCTTCTTCCTCAACGCTAACTGATGATTCAGTACTAGTTTCCTCTTGAGGATCAACATTATTTTCAGTAGTAGATTCAGCGGCTGCGGCTATTTCATCCTCGGGAAGATCCTCAATCTCAGGGGTAGTCTGTTCTAGTTCAGTGGCAGTATCATTAATTGGTTCTTCTTTTGATAATGCCTCTTCTTTTGCCAATTCCTCAGTAGTAGCTGCTGCCTCTGTAGTAACTTCTTCATTTTCATTTATATCAAATCTATCCTCGTCCTCATTTACTGTCTCTTCTACAGCAGGTTGTGACAAATCTTCATCAAGTACAGTTTCAGCATCCTCATCCATATCCAATGCAGTAATTGCCTCCTCATCCAAACTTTCAGTTGATACAGCACCTTTCGCAGATGCGGATAATTCAGCCTCCTCTTCAAGTACCTCATCATCTTCTCCTACCGCTGGCGGATCAGCGGTGATATCCTCAACTGACGCAATACTATCGTCATCATCCTCACTTTCCCATTCATCCAATAATCGTTGTTTCATTGATAATAGACCACGTAGCCGTACATTATGTCCATTGTTAGATACCCCGTTAGTTATAACAGAACTACTATCTCCTTGATTGTAGAATATACCCACTATAACTACCAGAAATATACCACTTATTAATAAACTATTCCTCCGTCTGTTATACAGAGTATTATTAGTACAATTATTATAGTGGCTACTCATTGTGTTACTGTTGGTCGTTACAAATAGTGGGAGTGTTGGTGGTGGTGTTTCTTTTTTGGTATCAATTGTCAAACTGTCTTTTATTTTGACCATAATTTATTGATATATCTCGTATTTGTAGAGGGATGCAAAGACGGTAATTAGATTGCAATTCAATTGGATATGAGGCGTAGAGATTTGCAATAGGGGGGCGGATTTATCAAACAAAAAGGGCAAATCGCCCGGCGGCCAATGTTAGTGCCCTTTTGAAAAGCCCTCTTGCTTTACCTCCTATTGTACTATATTATCTCCAATTGCTGGCCGCTGGCGACAGTCCATCCCTTAACTAGCTCGTATTATCACTCTTCTGTGATTGCAATTGTTGAGAAATGATGGGCGTGAACTCGAGCGGTAGCCGACGGTATCATAAAAAGTTACCTCAACTACTAACTTTTATATTGGTGCACCTTCTTCTTCTTCTTCTTCTTTCCTTAGTTGAGGCTACAAATACACCTAGTAATAATGAACAAAGAGCACAACAATATATGCAAACATACTTAAATAACATACAAAATTTACAAGTACAATATGGCACGGATATAATAAAAGTACAAGATGTTACAGACCTATATCCGATACTAAGTACGTCTTATGCTAATGATAATGTTAATATGAACGATTGTCCATTTGATTATATACCTATAGAAAGAAGAGATTCAAAACAACAACAACAACCAAACAATAATAGAATGCCATGCTACACACCAATAATAACAATATACGATGCAATATCCAATATACCACCATCATCCTTCAATACCGAAGAAGAATTAAGTGGACATACAATACAATCGGAATCAATACCCGAAGTATTATTACTAAGTGGATTAGATTATTCGATTGATTCAATGGATATATTGGCACCTAGTGGTATATATAGTGTTGTGAAGTTGTTGTTGGATTGTGCTGTTTGTGAAAGTTTAAGGTAAGCTCAGTCTTAGAGTTCTAGAGTTTCAACTTGTTTGTGTCCAAACTTCGAATTGCTAACCAACTCATCATCATGTTCTTCAAAGTCCATGGGTTGTCAATGATGGTACAGCAGTAACAACCAATGACGTTGATCACGATGGTATAACAGGCAATACAAATAAAGAAAAGATTACAAAGTTCTTTGTTGGCGGCGAGAGGAAGCTTGATGACAATCAACAATCTCAACAGCAACCACCGCCTCAAGAGAATAGAAACAAGGCAATAGAATGTAGACAACGATTAGCAAATCAGGGTATAACTAACGAAAAACGAAAGTGGTTAGCAAGATTAGCAACAACACGAAAGATTGTGGCTATACCGATTGTAGATGTTGCTGGCTATTATCAACGATTGGTTATTGAATTAGATAATGAGAATGATAATGATGAGAATAGACATCTCAATGATAACAACGAAAAACAGAAGGATCAAAAGGAGAATCAGCAGAAGAATCAACAGTATGCTGCAAGTAGCGGAGCAGAGTGTAACTTTCCAATTCCATCACACTACTGGGAAGACTACACTCAAATGAAGGTTTTGACTACATATCCAGCTCAAATTATGAATGAGGTAATGAGATCAAATTCATTTACCTCAGGTATATCATATCATGGTACACAAGAAAGTCTGCGTTAGTATTGTTATGTCGTGTGAATGTTTGTGCTCAATATAAGTCTCGACGAGTTGACTACTCAATTTGGTCGTTAATTGCCTTCGTTTGATTGCCTTTGCAAACCAGATGTACTAATAGAAGTTGTTACTCTTATCTCTCTTCATCTTATAAACTGCGAAACGGTGCATCTTCCAGAAGAATATTGATATAAGTCCACTTATTGAAGTACCTAGCTGGACTTCTCTTGGCCATGATATTGATCAAACAATCGATGAACAGGCAATGGTAGATATATCATATGCACTTTCTCAATTTGCCGGTCTTAATAAGAATTTGCCATATGAAGTTCGAACAAGTCATACACCACTGGGTGACAAGGGATGTAGTGGAGTTATATTTGAACACTTTGCCTTCTCTCAGGGTAGTAATGGGAAGACGAGTGATGCTTCAGGATGGAAGAGGCCTCCCGGAGAATCATCGATATGGATGATAGAACGTGCTTGTGGCCACCATACAGACATAAATAACGACGAAGAATGTGCATATCCATCAGAACAAAGTCAAGTGTATGACAGCTCGTCGTTACGTGCCTTCATTGCTCGAGTAGTATCTCCTCCACCAAACGAGTTCTTAATCGAAGATCTTCCAGGCTTCTATAATCCATCATCAGATTATAGCTATTGGAATGGTATCGAATATACCGTACATAGTGATAATGATATACTGCCTCCTCAACTCGTCAACAATATTAGAATGTCACTATTGACAACTGAATTAGTCGAACCATATACTGTTATACGATCCATAGGTGGAGTTGAACTGAAAGATGATGATATAATACCACTGTCTCCTCGACCACCAGGTCAATGTCATAAGACACGGTCTATGATTATACCAGAATCATCTTCATTACAAAATACTACGGTTACATGGACAGTTGGTGGCTCCTTATCAGTAACCGAAACCGCCATCATGTTTGGAATGTGGAATGTCCTAGATAAGAAGATATTCGATTGTGTCACACAGCCAACAAAACAAGAGCTAGATGCATTCTTTACAATACTGAGAGATTTTGAAGTGATGGAAGGTGAAGATGCCGAAACTATGAATGAAGAAGCATCTTTTACTCCAGTGCAGAGCGGTAATACACGCTGGGCACATTATGATCATTCCAAGACAGATTCGACTGAGTTGTTTGACATACCTTCTGAAACCACCTTCTCGGTAACATTAGACTTGAGTCATTACAAGGTTGGTGACATTATTGACATTTATAGTTTAGCACGAACAGACCAAGGTTGGTCAGACGAGAGTGAGAATGAGAATGGATCATCATTTACATCCCAATCAAACCTTGTCAATGCCCGAACTGAATCAGGACGATTAGATTGGTTCAGTGTACCAGTTTCTATAGAAATTGGCCCTCGGCCAGGCTTCTTTGAGAGTAATGATCCAATAGAAACATCAGTACGGATATCTGATCAGGGTTATGAGGCAATTGTTGAATCTGAGCTGAATGTCATTACATATTCCTTGTTTATGGCACTGATAGTTGTGGTCATAACTGTAGTTTGTGTGTTCTTTAGGGAAGAAAGAGACGGCACTGACGTTTGCTCTGTTTGGAAGGAACGACGCCAAATCAACAAACAGAGGATAAAGATGGATGACTTCTTTGCAAATGAAAGTCTTGAACTAACATCGATGACAACCTTAAGCTGATATAACAGTTAGACATCTATAGATTATACTTTTTCAATTTGAGGTCTAAGTTAGTACTTATGATAAGGAATAAGGCGACGCCCAAGAAGCTGATCTTTGAAGACTAGACAGTTTGTCCATATCATCACTATCCAATTTCAAAGAACATGCCTCTATATTCCCTTTCATTCTCTCTTCTGATAAACTATAGAATGATACGGCATAACCAAGATTTATGAGAAATGCCAATGCAACCTGACCAGGTGATACATTATTATACTTGGCGGCAACTGACTTGACTATTTCATCCTCTTCAATTTTCATTACACCTCGTCCGAATGGACTAAATGCCATGATTTGTATATCATTATCTTTGCAATATTGTATTACCTTTGTGTGTTGAATGTATACACTTGCTTCCATTTGATTCACGTGTGGTTTAATACTTGCACCGTCATCTAATAAATGTTGTAAATGTACTTCGTGGAAGTTTGATACACCAATGGCACGTGTCCATCCCATTGAGTAGTAATGTTCGAGAACCTTCCATGCTGCTATTCTCTTTGCTCTATTGTGCGGACAAATGTCAGCCATTTGTTCTCCATCTTCTTTACTACTTTGATTACCAGCGCCACCTCCAGCACTTGGCCAATGTAATAACATTAAATCTACATATCCTACACCCAATTCATTCAATGTCATTTCAAACTGCTCATGAACCTTCTTCTCTACCTCCTCAATACTTAGATTGTCAATATCAATAGTATTACAATTCATACCAAATCCTGTAGATGGTGGATGATAGATCTTAGATGTAATAAATACATCTTCTCTTTTTAGTTTGTTTTCCATAAACTTTGTATTTAATACATGTGCAACTTTTGTATGTGATCTGTAGATTAATGCTGTATCGATGTGACGTATACCTGATGATAGACCAGAGTTTAGGGAGTGGGGTACTTTTTCAGGAAAGAAACCAGTAAAGTTAAGGTTTGTAGATGTTTCCCCTTTTGCAGATGATAATGGTGCTGTGCCTAATGCTAGTTGTGGCATTTTAACACCATTGGATAATGTTATTGTTGGGATTTTGGTGTTGTTTGTAGACAGGATATCATTGTTTGTAGAAATATTTCCAGGTTGATAATAGGTTTCTATAGATCGTATGCGATTAGCCTCTTCAATTGAGAGAAATCCGCTTGCAGTAATTAAGCCATTACCATCGTTAACCGGATTCATATTGGTAAAAAAAAAAAATAAGTGATAATTTAGTGTATTGCAATAACTAGTTTGATGTAGAGATAATACTGCTTCAACCAGATTATGCCCTAAACCTCAATTCCCTCTGATGATTATATCCCTGCCGCTGATCCGCTTTCCTAGGTTCTTCGACCAATCCTTTGTTAGACACAACCTTCCTAACGAAAAATCCTCCAATACGGTATTCGTAATCTTACTATGAGACAATAAAGTACGCAGTATCACTGCTAATAAGAGGCTTATTGCAATGGACTCCACGACGCCATCGCCGCCACAAGTATCACCGTCAGTACCATGGCAAGTACGTTGGAAACGTCCACAGTTCAATAAGGTAGTATTAGGCATAGAGGATACCTCAGATTGCAACAACACCCCTTCATCAAACAATATAAAAAATTCCAACAATAATAATGATGAGTATGAAGAACTAAATGTAGATGAGATTAATAAACAATGGACATCAATATCGAATTCATCAATAGTATTAACAAGGAAAGAGGCACAAACTGTCATTACTGAATTAAGTAAGCGTGATAAGTTATTGATACGGTGTAGGAAACGAAATGGTACACATGATGTGAACAATAATTTGTCATCTTCAAATGATGATAAGAGTAGAGTTGATTATATTTCGTCTAATAGTGAAAAGGTAACACCAAAGAATAAGAATACAAAGTCTTCAGTTAATCGTAGAGCAGTAGCAGGTACAACCTTACCGGTTAATAATGATAAGACATCAAAAACAACATCAATGTCAAATTGGTTCAAATCAATAACCTCACCTTCCAATACCAACAACAACAACAACTCTACAACTATATCATTGGGTGGTAAACCACCCCGTGCTAAAACACCAACTACTACCTTCGATACTACTACAACTCAACAAAAACAACAGTCACAACTATCACCAACAGGTAAAACATTTACAACCTTTAATGTTAAAACTCCACCACCCAATCCATTACCAAACTTTGCCGATTCCTCTCAACAATCAAATATGTATGATTCTCCACCGGATGATAATGACGATTGTCAGGTATCAACTGCGTCAAGTTTGCTATGGGAGGATATGACATTAACTAGTGTTAGTGAAGAGGATGCATTGCATTATCACGGTGGTAGACGGTTGAGGGGTAGAGAGACTGTTACTGCTACAGAGCAGCAGCAGAGACTACAGCAAGTGGATGTGAAAGATGATGGTAGTACTGATAGTAGTAAACGGAGATTATTTAATTCAAATGCTGAACTTAAACCAACACGAGATGAGCTTGGCGGTGGTAGATATTATTATGATCGACATGGGAATCTAAGATTGAGTGATTGGGATGGATATGATAATATTGTTCTATCAACCACAATCTATTCCACCGGTAGCTGCTCTACTTCTGATGATAGAAGGGGAACAAGTTCAGGAGAAGTTGTGGTTATGGAGATATTGTCAACAAAGAATCCGCCATCATCTAACTCAAAATCTAAAACCGAGGGTGCTGCCACGTCTACTACTGCCAAGAATAAAGGAGGAAAGAAGAAGGTAGTAGAAGAACATTTGAAACTCTCATCCTCTGATTCATCATCTCATGCATCCTCACCTACCTCAACTAAAGGTGAACAATCCAAGACTATCAGCTCAGACGATGTCTCGACTAATTCAACCTCCACTACAACCAACAATACTGCAAGGCAATATTCAGATGAGGAAGAAGAGGAAGGCACATCGAATCATACACGGATATTAACACGCCGTGTCTTATATTGGCCAACCTACATAAATAATGACAAACACAAGTTGAATGATTGTCCATCGTTTGTTTCATTGGGACGGACAAATATTTGGAAGAATCGCAAGTCTCATGAGATTGATGAACCATTAGCGTCAGCTAGAGTAGAAGAAGAGGAGGAGGAACAAGATGTGAGGAGTCAACCCCAAGAGAGTGGAAATACACTACTTGGTAATATATGTGGTCCCTTGTTTGATAACGACGAAAGTGATGAAGCAGAAGAAAGTAGTGACAGCGAAGAACAAGCTGAAAAGAAGAAAGATGAACAGAACGATACATCACCTGAATCTTCCATTGAAGAGCGTGCAGCCGATGCTATGGAGGTATACAGATCCTTAAATTTTCTATTCGGTGGAAGCAGTGATACTCTACCATCTAAGAAAGGTACATCCTCAAAGAGTACCCAGAAGACAAGAAAAATAGATGTTGCTCCTAGACATTATCCTATTCCAATCAAGAAGAAGAAGAAGTTGACACAGCCGCTATCCATTTGTCTAGTAACATCCAATGGTACTGTACACTTCTTTCATGCATTGCGTGTCCTGTTAAGTGGTAACAAGTCATCCAGCAGCAAGAGGTCAAGCAAGAATGATAGTGAAGACTTATCAAATAGCTTTGCGTCTCTCTTCATGGGATCAAACTTATTTACCAAGGTTAATGATAGTGTTATGCCACTGAGCCATCCTCATGCCACTATGCAACTTTCTCAACTTGTTCCAAGTAGTGGATCAAGGAAGGAAGAAGAGAAGGCAAGGCATGATGATGACCCGTCAATCTGGCACAAATTTTTATTGCAGCAACAAGAGGCCAAGGAGCCGAATGAACAAACCTCATCTAGAGGTAACGATTGGTCAAGTTTAGGTACATTTGATGCCTCCATAGACCCAACAACGCTACCATTACGAACCATTCGTCTGAGTAATATAATAACGGGATCATGTGTTACATCTGACACCAATAACAGCTACCTTGCTGTTTGTGGCAAGGGATTGCGACGGATAGTCCACAACAGCAAGGACGATAACAATCGTCGTCGTACAAGTCATGCATTGGGAGGATATGTAACCTTCATTTCATTACGACATAATACCGAATCACGGACAGTATATGTACCATTTGCACCCGACAGTATCCAACCTATATATTGGATGGGGATGCACTTTGTTGTGCTGTTGGGTGAGGAGGGTCGAGTAACTGAGGGTGGCCTTGGCAGACAACAGCAACGTCGACCATATTCCATGGCAATAAGAGTAGATTGCAGCCACGAAAGTCAACTGTCATCACACAGTTCATCAATTCCGAGCCGATTTCAGTGCATATCAATTGCCCTTCCATCTATAAGCGAGTCTTTGGGAGTGCTTCACCTTTCACAACTACTCACCGCAAGTGGTAGTCTTCCACAACTAGACTGTGTGGAGACAAGAGCTGTCGCTGTATCATCGATTCCATCTTCACCTCCCGGGATAATACTTTCATTCCGAATTGGTTCTAAATTAGTAGTGGTGAATCATACACTTCTTCCATTTCAAGCTGAAGGTGTGGGTAGGAAACAGATAACATTGCCCACTCTTGTTCGACCAGGTCACCGAGCACTCTTGAATGTTGGCCATTCAGGTAAGATAGCCTCTAATCACGGCAATGTGTGGTGTTTAGGTGGACAAGGATGGTCACTATTAGGAATCCAAGGAGGTCAGAAGTCACACTTTATATGTTGGGACGGAGCCACAGACGACACACAAGGTCCTTACATTTTACCTTTCAATGATTTATTGATGAACGAAAAGCGATGTCTAAGCTCGGTAGTCACTCCACTGATGAGTTATGTCAAGTATGCTGAAAAAGTGGCAGAAAGTAGCCACTTCAAAGCGGTTGCTGATCAACCCAACACATCAACAAAGTCATCATTCAGACTTCCATCATTTCTTCAACAAAATGAAGCCGAGGGAGACTTTTCGTCTGCTGGCTTTACTATGCCAAAACGTTCTCTTTCCAGTACATTGAAAGAATCAATCAAATTAGCTGCCATAATCGAAGGAGGAGTTGATGAAATTTTAATCAATGCCCTTGATAGTATATCTTCTCTTAAACACAAATCACCAAAGTCTAGTGGCATCGGCGGTAGTAGAAGTAATCGAACAAAGAGCTTGGCCATGTCTCATCAAGAGAAGTCCAAGCGTTTACTAAGACAGTGCTCAAGTTGGACGCAACTTGATGATACTAAAGCTAATCGAGGGATTGTTCATGGTCAAGGTAAGGCATGATTCGTCACTCAGATATTTGTTTTAGTAATTCGTCACTCAATATCCTCTCGTACATCCACTTCAGTAATTGTTGCTACTATCCGTGTTGGAGCGGAATGTCAGTCACTTACACTACGAACAAACACCGTTGCAAATCCAATCTCTACTCCCTTTAACCAAGTTTTGAGTTGGTTATGTCAACGACGTGACTATTATACAGCGGCTAGTGTAGCACTATCTCTACTAGATGATGCTGTCGCAGTCTATGAGTTGTGTGGCATAATACCAAAATCACCAGACGAAGAGCTATCACATCATAAGGGATTGCTAGATGGTATCAAACCTCTCGGTGACGATTCATCTAATGAGAATATGACAGAAACATTGACTTCATTGGCTGATATGGCTATTGGATGTATGGTTAAAGGCGGAATCTCCATGTCAAAGACATTGGAAGGCTTTCTATCTCGAGTAAGTGTATGATTGATCTGTTTTATTCAGCATCTACTATTCTTCGTCAAATCACTAACATCTTCTCTTACTTTCCATAGAATACACTTTATAATGCCCCACGGGCATGTCTAATGCTTGTTGGTGCTATGGCATCTGCTGTATCACCAAGAGAGCCTGTCGCTAAAACAAACAAGAAAGATACTAACATCATGGACATGTTGTCAAGCGTTCAAGATCCAAGTGAAGAATTGCTTTGGCCTGTGCGTTGTCTAATGAGAATGGCAGTTGTTAGAAACTGTCTACCATCTGCTATCCTCATGCTCAACTATACCATATCGAATGAGTTGAGATGGCAAGCACCAAAAAGTAGAGGTTTATCGTCATCACCAAGGCCATCTTTGGGCTTTTTCTTGGCCCTTGTTGATATTATATTAGAGTCGTCTGAGGAAGCAACAAGATTATTATTGGATATGATGGTTGAAGAAACTGGTTCAACATACTGGTTTTCGATTGATGATGATGCACGACTTGCTCTCTGCCTCATGTCAATACGAGGCAAACATGTCATGATTCAAGAACCAGAAGTCAGAGTCTGGGTACTGGAGAAGCTTAAGGACGAGATAGAATCTCTTGCCGAGTCATCCTACCATCATGAAACCCTTATTCCTGATGAATGGTTGAAAGAAGTCATTACTGGATCGTTTTGTAATGCTCGATGTGATCTTTTGGGGCTAGACTCAGTGCTCATATCAAGTGACGAAGAAATGACTTGCTACCGACAGGATATGATTCGGATACGAGATGTCTTGGCACCAGAGAAGTATAGTTGTGACCTTGATTATGATATACTGATTGCATCACTGTTAATCCTAGCGAGGAGGGATTGTGACTCTTGGAGAGAAGGATGTAACATAACAGTTCAGACTCTACTCAATACAGTTTGTGACTTGGCAGGAAGAAAGATAGGTATTGAGCCAAAGTTTGTATTTGATTCTTCAAAAGTAATGTACCAATGTGCACTGTCAGATAATCTTCAAGCTGCTGCTTTCTTGGTTGGAGGCAAGAAGGGCATGGTTATTGAATGTGCCGACTTGCTCGTCACAGCTTTAGACATGTCGGTTGATGATGCTGAAAAGGCCCTGTTTACAAGCTCCTTGGTCCTGCTCAAGAAAGTTATCACTCCACTTTTTAATGGTGTTACACATGAGAAAAAGGAGGATTCGATCTTTACACCAGGCATCAATCATCAACATCTCTTGTGGCTTCTTGATGAGCATGTGCTCAATATACAAAAGTATGGAGAGTTTGACTCATCGAACAGTCAAAAGATAACCCCAGTCTTTGTCGGACGCATCTGTTTCCGAGCTTGGTACTGTTTGACTCGTCCTCAAATTCTAGACAGCTCAGCCAAGTGGTTAGAGGAATGGACACGACGGAAGGTTGATTTGAGTAATGGTCAATCCTCTAAACGACTTGCATGTGCGGCTCTAGTACGAAGTTTACTCTGGCCTGACGAGGCAGAAGATTTAGATGATGAAGATGAACCTATTCTAGCGGCAGTCCTCGGTTTTGATGGAAGGTTTATGGCTGAATTGGCACAGGCTTGTTGTGGATTGGTTGAATCAATACCAACCCATTTGGCTGAAGAGTTGATGAGCAGCTATGGAAGTACAAACATGCTTTCATCCTTTGACACATCACCTGTTAACTCAATTAGTACTTGATAATATTAGCATGGTCTTTAAACCTAATGCAACATAGCAAATCTCACTTGTACCTCCTTCTCCACTCCTTCCAATATGTCTCTCTCCACTCCGTCCAATATGCCTCTTCGTTATCATATCCATATTCTGTCTCATCCTCAAAATCAATATGACAATCAATTATGAACCTACCATGATCTCTATCAAGCCGTTCTTTGACTTCCGGTGTTTTACCAATACCGCTGCAGCATATTGAGCACACTCTTGAACAGTTCTACTAATGACGAATGTTTGCACGCGGTCCCAGTTTCCCCATCCATATCTTACACATCCCAATTGAAATGCACGGTTCTCATTAGTAGAAAAGAACACCTTATTTGGACCACAAACTGGAGCATTATTCTTCTCCCCTGTCTTCTTTGACTGCTTCTTAGCATTTCGTTTAGCCTTTGGCTTCTTATCCGAATCATCTTCATTACGTATACTACTATTGTTATCATTATCTTCAGTGTTGGTGTCTTCGCCCTTTATCTCCTCCACCTTGGCAACTTCTTTGTCTTCATTGTCTTCTTCCTTATCAGTATCTTCTTCTTCTTTGACCTCCAGCTTAACCTTTTTCTTACCATTGTTCCCTTCTTTGTCAGTATTAGTCTTCCTCTTCTTAACCCTTTCCGTTTTGGTTCCACCTTCCCCCTTCCATCCAAGATTTGCAATCGAATACTGTTGAATTGCCTTCACGGACGAAAAGTAGTGAACACCTTCTGTACAGTCACGAATCATATCTCTCTTCCTCATCTTAGTTGCACTTGGGTGAACCCAATACTCCCACACAACTCCTCGGTCATCTGCACAATACACCCAGCCAGCTTTTCTCATTTGACTCCAAAGATTCTTCCAAGTCATGGTTGGACTCTCCGCTTGAGGAAAGTGCTCGACAGTTGAGCTGATTCCTTGACCCTCATTGACACTACTTTTTGTGGTGAACTCTTTCTTATCAGGAACGTCTTTAGTAGTGCTAGCATCACAACTATCTGAGGAGAATCCAAATACACTCACTTTCTTGACACTATTACTAAAGAACTTGGTGAGTTCTTCAGGCTTAATCTTCTTCTTACTATTACCCTCCTCATCCTCGTCATCAGAGTCGGAATCGATAGTAACAACCTCCCGTTTCTTCTCTGCAGCCTTTAAACATTTAACAGCCTTCTTAACTTCGCTTTGAGACAATACAAACTGTTCCTGAGCATCATCTACATCTGCTGATAGAGTCTCTAACATCTTTGCAGCTTGCTTCATTCCTTCTTTGGCTTTAGACAACCGTTTGGATGCAGACTCTTCGTGGGCTTTTGCCAAAGCAAGACGTTCTTTTCTAGTTGAATCTCAGACGCCGACGCCATTGTACCCTCTTCTTTTACCTCTTCTTTCCGTAGCTCTAGGGAAGATGTTAGGCTTCTTCTGTCTATGCCAACTTTTGTTGGAGAGGTCTCTGAAAAATTCAGTACTACACTTCAGATTTCAAGTGAACTTCAACGTCCAATATCTTGTGTACCTCTATACGAAATCATGTTGTTTCTTTGAAACCCACTCTATTTTAGAAAACACATGATATGTCTCTTTTACACACCAAGTGCCAACTTTAAGACACTCTTCTTAACTGCAGGCACCGATACTAAGACTGTACATGCACTTGCCGTCAAGGCCATAGCAATAGCCGCAAATGGGAAAGCATCCTTCTCATTGGCAAATGCCGCCGTACCCAATCCATGTGCCGCCGCACCGATACCCAATCCTCGTGCCACGGCATCTTTAATACCCGCCGCGTCCAAGATACTTGCACCAAAGTTGGCACCAAACAATCCAGTCAAGACTACAATAGTCACTGCTAACGATACGTCTGCACCGAGTATAGATGCTATAGCCATAGCCAATGGACTTGTTATATTCCTTGATAGTAAACTTAATCGAATAGTAGGACTGGCAATACTTAATACTCGAACAGCAGCGGCTGTACCATACAGTCCACCCAATGAGGATACCAATGTGGATATACCAACTTCGGGTATATTCTCACGCATTAATTGTTTCCGTCCATACATTTGACATGATAAGGCAACTACTGCTGGACCGAGTAGGAAGAGTAAAACATCTCCGGCACCGGCCGACAGTAGCGATAAAGTTCCAGCCTTGTAAGACTGTAAAATGCTAATTAATGTTGATCCAGTTAGTAATGCTAATAGCTTAGACGCAACCCAAGTTAACCCGGTACATGTGACTAATGGGTGAACGACTTTTGTAAATGATTTAGGTAAGTTGGCACCAAATACAAAGGTTGACAAAGTCGTGAATAGAAGGAAGGATGATTGACATAAGTTCAGCCACTTTGATGTTGGTGACTTCTTAACTAATGCCACAGTGGATATACCACTAAGCCATGCAATTGATTTAAGTGTCCGAAATAACGCCATGCTAAATGGTTTAGGCGGTGGCGTGCTGTTGATAGTAACGGGTGTGGTTGATACTTCAACTTCAGTTTCTAACTTCTCATCTTCTGAAACAGCACTACCTCCATTCATCAACTTTCTAATCCCAAGTACACTCCAAGCAGTACTAAACAAGGTAAAGAAGAAACCACCAATAATAACACTAAATACCTTTAATACCTCAATTGCATTACCCAATCCACCCGCCAATGGCAAGGTAATCAAGCTAGGTACAAAGAATACGGGTAGCCACTTTGCTAATAATATAGCACCTGGATTTAATATCTGATACATAGCCTCTCCCAACTTTTCATTGCTTATAGTGTTTAGTAATAACATTGATGTGAATAATGATCCACATCCTGCTAAGCTTGATGGGAATGGTATTGAATATTTAATGAATAGTGATCGGAATTGGATGTCGAGTAATATTAAGATTGTTGTTGCTAGTATTGTCTTTTGTTTACTGTTGTCAGTTGATGGGAAAGAAGTAGCAGATTTAGTAGTAGAATATAAATTAGTAGTGGCATATTGTCTTCCGATAGCAGCATTTGATGGCAATTGCAATGGTAATGACTTCCTATGAGTATACAACGATGGTGACGATTGAAAAGTTGAAGACCTCGACACATCATGTGAAAAACTTGATAGCCGTGTTGTTGTCGTCGACAAAGGAGATCGATTTGCCACTAACGCTAGTGAAACAGATATATTCGATAATATAGCAAGTAGTAGCATGGTTCTGTTCGATACTTGAGGAGTTCCAGCTACTGCAATAGGGGGAGAGATAATGATGTCATTGCATAAAAATAAAAATATCTTTTTTGGTATCCTTTGCATACATACACAGTGCCTCTCCTCCTCACTCAAGGGGGTTTGTGTTAGATTGTGTTGATACCCGCCTAATAGATTTCTTCAGCTCTACTGATAATAGAAGTAGCAGCGGTGGCGGTATAGCAGTTTGTTGGCATAATTATATCATACATCTTTTGAGGGTATCCTCTCTTGTCCATCACGATCTTTTCATAATATCTTTTAGCCATCAAGTTTGTAACAACTAACGGAAGGATCAGGAAGTACAAACAGGAGGCACTATGTCATCATCGGAAGGGGGGCGTGAGATTCAACTGGCAAAGGAACGACTTGCCTCGGCCAAGGCAAGGGTAGAGTCAGCATCTAAAAACTTTGTTGCTGCCAAGGAAACAAAGAAGCAAATTGCAAAGGCGATGGAGATTGCAACAAATGGTGTCAACACTGCTCAGTTGGAACTTCTTTCATCACAGAATGAGGTAAAGAAGGCAGAAGAATCATTAAAGGCCGTAGAGAAAAGGAGGGAGGTTGTCAATATCGATTCCGACTCGGAAGAAGAAGAGGGGAATAGTAATAAGAAGAGGAAAGTTTCGACTGAGGAGGAGACCAGTAGAGAGTCGGCGTCTGTGATGAAGGTTGCTAATCTACCTAAAAATAGAATGTATCGACCAATAGCTCGTCGGAAGAAGGATGAGAGAATTGCAAAGGCTAACGCTGTAAAGATGAGAGGCCGGAGTGATCTTCAGTCTATTTTTACTGTTGGTCAGCGTGTCCTTGTTTGGTGTGATAAAACAAATGAACACTGGAAGGCCACTATACTCAGCCGCAAAGAAAAGAATGGTATTCCTGGTTACAATATCCATTGGGAAGGAACAAAAAGAAAGGAAGAGGGGAAACAAGATTGGGTACCTAGTGAGGATATTACTACAAGTGAATGGAGTGCAATACTCGCTGGAGCGGGCGACGTGCGGAGCAGGCGACGACGTTAAACAAGTATGAATCTTAATGTCTAGAGCCGATATCTATTAACTGTAGGAGTCCTTGCACACCTCCTGTTAACTTACCTACCTTTCAGTTTTGATCGTATTATAGATAGATCTTTATTTATTACTTTATCACTTTGAGGTCTAAGTAAGTTAGTTATGATAATGTATAAGGTGACGGAAGACCCCAAGAAGCTGATCTTTGAAGACTAGACAATTTGTCCATATCATCACTATCCAATTTCAAAGAACATGCCTCTATATTACCCTTCATCCTCTCTTCTGACGAACTATAGAATGAAACGGCATAGCCAAGGTTTATAAGATATGCCAATGCAACTTGACCAGGTGATATATTATCATACTTGGCTGCAACTAAGAGTGCATCAATCATTATGTTAATAATCAATAGAAATCAGCGGCCATGGTGTAACTATCGTCTAGGCCGCAACTATGCAAGTCTAGATAGGCACACAAATCATCGTCATCTTGTTGAAATAGGGTCTAATCTTTGTTCAAATAGATTTCACTAGGATCCAACCTTAAATTTCTACCTGTACAAGATTACGACCGGTATGAGCTAGGAATGAAAAACTTGTATTTTTGCACAGAAAAAAAATTAACCTGTAAAATCTGTAACCTGTGCAGGGAGCTAGGAACGGGTCTTATACTTTAACCACAGGTCGCAAAAATGAAAAAATGGGAAAAGTGGCCGGTTAGAACCATTATTGTCTAAGACATGAATGGTTCTAACCGGCCACTTTTTTGAGTTTTTCTTTTCCGGAAGCTATCGTTAAAGTATAAGTTAAGCCATTTTACGGGACCCATATGGGACTCACTTATCGACAGATGTGTCACGAGCACATTACCTACTCTATGGTAGTATGGAGAATAATTCATGAGGATACCGCTCTCAACTCTCATAAAAATTGTAATATCTATTCAAATCAACTTATCGTACTCTTACGATCGATATTAATCATGACAGATCAGCAACAACAGCAAGCCAACCGTGGTATATTACCATCAGAAACTTTAAATGCCCTAGATTATCTCGTGGATAGATTAAATGCCGCTTCTGGACAGCTACCGACAACATCAGTTCCATCACAGCAACTAACCAATAGCGGTACATCATCCTCAGCTGCTACATTACCAATTGACAATAGTACAACTAATGATACAACAAAACCACTACCAATACGAGCATTACTAGTAGGTACTAATGAAGGTGTCGGTTTATCGCGTTCATTAGGCTCAGCACATACAGCCACACAATTACAAAATCCACATGATGCAAATTTTAGTCATTCGGGAAGTATGAGTGAAGAAGTATTAAGTAGTATTGAAACTGTCTGGGCAACGATTGTTAGTGCTGTACCACCACATGTTATGGCTGCAAGTGCTGCGGGAACTGCCGCCGCTGTGGCAGCTGAGAAGGAAGCTAATAAAGGAATTAAAGGAGAAGAGAAGAAGTCAGATAATGATGGTGAGGATAGTATACCCCCACATGTACAACCGCCTCATCCACTACTATCACCATTGGGTATGGGTGATCATATACGTACAGTTACGGCAACATATGATAATTGCACATTGGTCCATGTACATATGGCACCGTTAGTGGTTACGTTTGTTACATTGCCAGAAGCCAATTTAGGTGCCATCCGGAGTGTGGCATTACCATTGTTAAAGGTATTATTAGAACCTGTTAGAAGAGCATTAGTTCGTAGTAGAGGGAGTGGTGCTAATGTCAATCCTCCTACTACTTCTGGTAATGGAGGTACTACTAATCAAATCATTGGTTCAACAGGGCAGACTCTATCAATGGAAGAACAGGCACTTTTCCAACAACAGCAACTTCAACAGCAGCAACTTCAATTCATGCAACAGCAACAGAGTCAAATGCAAGCAATGGATCCAGCAATTCAGCAACAACTTTATCAACAACAAATGCAACAGATGATGCTCGCTCAGCAGCAACAGCAGCAGCAGTTTCAATGAACATGTATCGGTGATATGTGATGAATTCTAGTAGCCAATCTGTAATGTATCTTAATTGAATGCTTTATCTTACTTCTTATTGGGGATTCACTATAACATCTTGTGCTGTGCTGATAAGTTACTCCTTCATATATATCTAGTATAACCGAGCCTTTGCCGTTAGTACTTTACAAACAGAGGTAGGCTTGTATCTTTGTAAGGTAAACAACTAAGTATAGATTAAAGCTGTGCCATCTACCCTCGGCAACCTCAACCTAATCTCAAAGCGTCTCACAATATAGTGCCCAATACAGTCTCATATATACGAACTTTCTACCCCAATAACTTGAACACAAGATGCTTCTCTAAAACAGTACACAATCAAATCCCCATTTCCCCAATTATAATAGATACTCAACATTATCCCCCTTACAACACGGCAGTCTGAGTAGTCTCCGATGACGATGACGCCGCCTCAGTAAGACCCAACAACTTAGCCCAATCACCCTTCCTCTTCTTCAATCCTTCAATATCAGCCATTAACTCAGCACGAACATCATCATCCATCTCATTCTTCAAATCTTCACGTAATTGCTTTAATTCATTTTTGGAATCCTTCCACATTTCCATCCAATGACGTTCCTGTACACGTAATTCATCAGGCCCTAATATCTTCTCACCAGCCTTTAGTTTACGCTTTTTGCGGATTGATGGTTCCTCAATCTGTGGATGGATACGCAAATATTGTTCCTTGGCGGCCTTGAGACGTCCTAATTCAACCTCGTCTAATCGTTCTTCTTCATATTTTTTGTGACATTTGAATGTAAAGTGACGATTGTATCCGTACATATCCCATTTGTCACAGGGTTTGTGATTACAGGAACAACGGAGTTCACCGGATTCGATATCAACGTAGATGCCACGGTGGGAGTATGTGATTGCCTCATGGGGTGTTAATGGTCTGTATGTGTGTGTGTATGTATTATTAAAGTAGAGGTTAAGTAGATTAGATGCACACATAATTAATATACACTAAACACATCTCATGCACCATCAAACAATTTTATATAACTTACAACTTCTTATTACGTTTCTTCTTGGGTGTTGTTGAGGTGGCAAGTAAATTTCCTTCGGCATCAACTTGAGGAAGGGCTGGTGGTTGTTCTTCCTGTGGCTGCAGACCTTCATCGTACTCGGTAGGTGGTAAAGGCGCTAATTCTTCAGTTGATGGCATTATGGAATATTTACGGGGTAGGTGGGGTAGAAGGGGGGCGATATCAACAATGGTCTATTGATGCTTTGAGAGAGTGAAATTATTTGTGCGTGGATTTTTGTGCGCAAAATTTCGACAGAAGAACAACTCATCACAAAAATCGGTGTTGCCGTTACGTTGCTATCCATCACAACACAATACACGATATCATTGCTGATAGAGGATATCTTTTATATCGACTCCTTCATGCCTACCGCAAATAATATCAATATGACTGACGCCGCCGCCGCTACCGAATCTTCTTCTCCACCAGCCCCACCTCCACCAGAACTGCCACCACCACAACCACTAACAGGGAATGATGGTGAAGTACTCCATCTTATCAAGCCAGACAATGTAAAGTCACGGTAAGTTTATGTTGTCGATTATGGTGCATGTATGTATATTGTTGTTATCGTGAGGTGTGCACGCTATAGATACATTATCATACTGTAGTTTGTTGTTATACCTACTTACTGCTCATACTTGTGTTTATCTTATACTTATGTGTCATCTATGTATACCAAACTCCATCGTAGGTTCTGGACGCATTTTATGAAGTATAATCCAGAATATCATCCCGACAAAAAGACAACCGCACGATGTAGTTTATGTGGTAAAGACATAAGTGTCAAACAAGGTACCGGTGGATTGAAGAATCATATGAAGTTTAAACATCCAAAAGAAAATGCAATCCTATTAGAATTGGGAGACGTACCGACGGGCATGAAGTTATTCGATGCCGCTACTGTTGGTACGGGTACGATGAGTGGTGGTAGTAAAACCAGTATCACAATTCCAGCAAGGAAAAAGACCAAGTATGAATTGGAAGCTGAAAAACAGACTAAAGAGAAACACCTAATGGAGATGTGGAGTATGACTCGTCGAGAGATTAGTGAACTTCGTAAGGATTTGAAGAATGAGGAGGATGCCGATGCTATTGCTGATATGGAACAAGATTTACGTCAACTACGAAAGAGAAAGGCGGGGTATGCTAAAGAGTTGGGCATGAATGAGGAGGAGAGTAACAAAGCTGACGTTTAAGAATGTTGTAGCTCACGAGAGAAGTATCCTAATAAGGATTAATGTATGTAAGATTATAGTTTGTATCTTTGCTTTATTATGCTGTTCATCTAGAGTTGCACACCATAAGTATTACCAAACACAACCTCCTCCAAAGGATAACGAGGTGACATATCCTCACTACCATGACTTAGACCTACATCATCAGTCTCTTCTTCCTCTTCTCCTTCTTCACTTATACTTCCACTCTGTCTACTATTATGATATGGCATACCAGTGCTTACAATAATCGGTATAGTAAATCTACCCCGTGGTATCTTCAACACCTTACATATACCATGTGCATCATACCCCTCCATTGGACATGTGGCCAACCCATACGATGTACAACCTAACATGTATGTCATTGCAACTAACATTGTATTCTTCTGTGACCATGTAGTAGATGAACATAATGTTGGTAATAGTTGTATATTCTTAAAGGGTATGATCCTATTAAATAATTTGTATCTTAACTTGAGTGAATATAATGATCGTGTAATGAAGGAGAGTATGGATATACCCAATCGTATACAGAATGAGATTGGTATTGATAGGAACTGTGGTAGTGGATATCCACTTGAGAATAGTAGTATTAGTAATCGTAATTTGAGTAATGCTTTTGATGATAGTGTACGTCGTGTTCTTGATGTTGTCTTTGTTGTGGATATCTCTGAGTTGTCAGCCGCATCATTAGTAGTACTTGATGATTCTTTGTTATCCATATTCTTCAACAAAAACTTACTAAATCGATCACCATCCCTACCACACTCTCGATCAGCTAAAAAAACAGCAGTACAATCTGAATCACGTACTCTATCAGCATTCCTACCTAAACAATATTGTGCTACTAATTCTTTTTGATGTTGTTTATGTACTAATATTATACGATAGGGCTGGGCATTGAAACCAGTTGGTGATCGGTTTGATAGTGAAAGACATGTTTGTGATTTTTTTATTATTGATGGGTTTGATATTGATGCTTTTGTTCGTTCTTGCTGTGATGATGTAGAGTTGTTATCATAATCTGGCATGATTGCTGGCTCTTTATGTCGAAGGAAACGAGTGCATGCATATCGTGCATTAACTACTCGATCAAAGACTGCTGATGGTATCACATCAGGACTTATTATATCACTATTATTACTTTGATCATCGTTAGTATTGGGAGGTACTGGCTTGTTATTGTTATTGTTATTGTTGTTCATGTTAGTGTTGTCTTTACTTTTTGTTCGATAATAGGTATTTCTACCAACTTTGACATGATTTGATATTGTGGTATCTTGTTGTGATGAATCTGACACATGTGCTGACAACAGACTGTTGTTGATACCAGCATGCTTTTGCAATGAAGATCTACAAAAGATATCATTAATATCATCTTTGGTTATTTGTTGTATACTATGATCAATTGCAAAAGATATCAATGGTGAAGTAAAAGATATCGGAGGTGTAAAAGCCATCACAACTTCACCTCCAAAGATACCATCACGGAGAAGAATGAGGTTTGTCGATATTATAAAGAACCAAGAGAGCATCATATTAGGAGTTTTAACCATCTTCTTCGTCTACTATTGCAATACAGTCGACTGCTCAAAAGATTGGCTACTACGAGCAAAGCAAAAGATATAATAATAAAAGTGATAGAGAAAGATTCACAAATCCGGGGATACTTTGGGCAAAAGGATACCCCGCAACAGGCCCTAAATTGAATAGATAATTGCAAATTACAACGATAATGAGTATGGAAGCATATTATTGACCAATAAACAATACATACAACATGGCAGCTCAATTCCACCCTCTCTCACCACAAACAGATTACAGTATCGCCTCCACAAACGACGATAATGATAATTGTATGGATGAAATATCTCTTGCCTCCTCGTCTCACCTAACTTCCACTACTACAACTGCTAAAAGTAAAATTATCTCATCAGGTGCATCAGTATCATCCAAGTTTAGTAGAGCATCACGCAAAATATCTAATAATAATATTGATAATTCAGACTTGGGTGTACCGCTTACATCGTCTACATCGTTAGATGATGATGATAATCAAGACAACTACACAGATAACGAAACAGGTACTTACATCGGAGCACAAACACCAAACACCCAATCAAAAAAGTCATACATATCCGAAGATGATCCATTCTACATATTCCGTACTGACTTACAACAAAAATTAACATTAACATCATCAACACTTAGTACCTACCTAAATTTAGTACAAACTACCGATACAGCAACCAATACACATGAAATAAAAGAATGTAAAAAACAATTAAAACGATATATCAAACAATGTGAATCAACTATTAATGATTTAACAACTACCATTAAGGTAGTTACCAATAACCGTTCAAAGTTTAGTCATATCACAAATAAGGAATTAGTTGATCGACAGAATTTTGTAGATAAGAGTAGTGATACTATAGTAAAGATTAAATTAGATATGAATAGTGAGAGTGTGAAAGAGAAGATTAGGAATGATGAGTTGGCGTTGAGGGAACGGAGAAAAGGTGGTAGTGGTAGTGGTGATAATGTAGCAACAGCCATCTCTTCCTCTCGTGCAACACCGGTGGGCTTGCCAATCGGTAGGAATGGATATAGCAAGGCACAAGATTTAGAAGAGGGCAATGTTAGTTCGGAAAGGGCAGAGACATTATTAATGATGAAACAGCAGGATGATACTTTGACTGATTTGGATATGGCTGTTACAAGAGTTGGTTATATATGGTAAGTTTTA
>Ga0214478_100021_pt1 | contig 62093 bp, 46 predicted proteins | sample M1_20Mar14CPVII9_2_FD_178001 | JGI IMG/M metagenome (GOLD analysis project Ga0214478, IMG submission 178001) | Marine eukaryotic communities from Monterey Bay, California, United States - M1_20Mar14CPVII9sort6BwellD7 | ecosystem: Environmental > Aquatic > Marine > Unclassified | place: USA... | reverse complement strand
GGAATATGGCATCATCAATAAAAACTGCATCTATAGCTACGGCTACCATTTTATCAACTGCACTCCTTCTATATCAAAAAGATACCATAAAAGCATTCTATACAAAACACAGAGGATATAAAGGTATACTTCAATTGATATGGGTGGGTGATTATCTACCACCAAAGCTCCGCAAATCTATGAATGAATTAGATAAGGTAGAAGTACGTATTGTAAAATCCGATCAACAATTAGAACAGATTGAAGTATTAATTGAAAGAGCTAGATTAGAGAGTGTAGATGGATCAACAAAGCTAACACCCCGAATGAAAAATGGCAATAGTTCACAATCACAACCACAAGCACAAGTTTCACAGGAGGAATTAACAAATCGATTATTTCAACAATATCCACAATTAAGAACAAAGATTGGTATATTTAGTAATAAACTTGATACATTAGCGGCATGTATAGATGATATTAAATCACATTCAGATGATGAAGTAAAGAGTCGAAAGAAGGCTTTGAGTAATAGAATTGTTGCCTTGATGAACAGCTTAGATGACATGATAGCGACATTGAATTTAGAAGTGCAAGTTGTTGATTAGGTGGTATACAATTTGAAATAATTGTAATCTAATTGCATTTATATCCCTAAACGATTTGTGTATATTTTTCTTCCCCTTTTGTTATGTCTCAGATCACAATAACATCACTCAGTTCTTCCTCAGTAGGATTGATCCGAGGTACCTGCTGCTGCTGTTGCTGCTGCAGCATAGGTCCTTGCACTACAGATGGAGCATTTCTCATCTCCTCAATGACAGCAACCCTCATCTCCTCTTTGGTCAATTTCCACTTCTTGATAATAGCATCAACTACGGCAACAAAGATATCCTTTCTACGCTCAAATGAGATCTCATCGCCAGTCAAGTCAAGGGAACGCTTCTTCACTTCCTTCTTATATGCTTTGTTCAACGATTCTAGGTCAAAGAAGTTGAGAGAACGCCTCCCTGTGAATGAGCCAGCAAACTCGTGGAATTGCTTTGAGTAGACTTGTCTAGCTCCAAATGCAGCTAGCTCGGGAATTGACTCTCGGAAACTATTTAAATACTTGAACAGTGACTCCAAAGACTTGTTGGATCTGGCTTTATGCAGACAATACTCGACAACAAAGGCCTGGTCCGAGGCATATGCAGCCTCGACCAGTGTGAGGGGAGATGTTCCATCACCAACTTTTGTAATAGCAAACTTTCGATTGTACTCCGTTGCATTGTGGAAGGCTTGCACGGTGTTGTTCCTACGACTGTTCTTTTTTAATTCTATACCTTTGAAATTCTTCTTGTTCTTGTACTGTTCAAGTAGTCTGTCATGGCACGTCTTGGGATCTTCCGTTTCAGTGTTGTCTGATTTATTCAGCTTCTCCATTACTTGAGTTGAAGTTACTGCACTACCTCTAGAGGTATCCGGCAATGTATTGGGTTTTCTAGCAATGCACTCTTTCTCATGAACATCTGCTTCGGCATATGTCGGGAACGCTTTCTTACATATATCACAAGTGAACATCTCTACAAATCCTGTTTGATCTGACTGTTCCGAATCCCCAGGAGCCTTTGCGTTGCCTCCACTAAGCTCGGGTATTGTGTTGTTTGTCCAAGAGTTATCCTTGTTAGAATCACGAAGTTTTTGTGCAGCCCTCTCTTTCGCCTCTACATCGCCTACATCATGCCACAACATTGTACTTTCATCTTGCTTAAGAAATCTACCTGGAGGTACTTGAGTACGCCACGCAGTCACAATCTCTTGAGCAATGATTGGCTTTTGACTTCTCTTGGCAGATTTGTATTCATCCTTCCTCGTGCATATCAATTGTCTAAATCGTTTGTTACCTGGGTAATGATTCGTCCCACCCCCCCTTCCAATCAACACATCATGCGGACCTGGCCGTACAATATTAGCAAGCTCGGGTGGGCTCTTGAGTAATTCCTTTGGTACTTCGGTTTGATCAAGGGCAGCACTGTTGCCGGTCTGATTCTTCTCAGCAGGAGATAAAGTAATCCTTCCAATACTTGCCCCAATAGGATCAGTGTCCATTGCAACTGGCAACCCACTATCTTTAGGTGCATCTTTGAGTTCCCCTTCCTCAGGTGAACTCTCTTCTCCCATCCAACCCATTTTGCCCTTATCATTTGACTCCTCAAGAGACTCAGGGCTGTGCTTCATCTCATTTTTAGCAGTAGGCTCTATCTCCTTCGGGTCAATATTCTGTTCAGAAATCTCCCCTTCTTCTCGGTTCTCAACAGGCATCAGGCTATTCTTTTCAACTCCATCAGGAGTGATCTCTGTTGCTTGTAATGATTCGGGTGGACTCTTCTTTTGTCTTTTCTCAAGAGGAGAAGACGACTTCACATCTTCACCCCCGACGTCCTTCTTCTCATCATCAACGGGAGACAGCCTTTTCTTCCAATTATTCAAATTCTTCTTCTTTCGCTCCTTATCTCTCGTCCACTTGTCCAACCAATGGTCAAGCTTCTTAAATACACTCTGCAGTGCATCTAATCCATGTTTTCGCATGGCAGAATCCAATGTGTCATCCATGGATCGGTATGCCAACGCTAATAAATGCAGGGCTATATCATCGGGTGAAATTTTGTTTGGTGCAAGGGCACTTGATTCTACACGACCTGTCAAGAGTAAGTCAGAATACGTTCCAATTGCTAAATCAGTACTCCATCCCTTACGTTGTTCACCTTCCGAATATTGATTCTGCTCATACCGTGATTTGGTAAGGTCTGATATAATATCATTTGCAAATGATAGAAGATAACGTTGTGGTAATTTTTGTATTTGAACTTTACGATGATGGAGGAGTGTTTGTAACATCATTAGTTGAACTTTGGGAGTGGATGGTGGTGGGCTAGGTGCAGTTGAAAGTGTGGTGGGAGATGAACCGCCAGTCAAAAGCATATCACCTGATGCATCACTAGAAGATGGCTCTGCATCTCGTTCGAGCTCCATGAACTGCATATCATTCCTCTCTTCCTCTTGCTGATGAGCATGCTCAGTTGATGCATCAAGATGTACATAATCGGCTGACGGCTTGCCATTCAATGTTGTACAATATTCATTTGACACAGTGCTATTGTTTGGTCTATTGTTTGTACCAATATCATTTGATGCTGCTGTAAACATGTATGTTTTTTCTTTTAGTTGGTTGATAATCTCATCATCTACTGCTGATATATTTACGATCACTTTATGTCCAGTAGTATCATCAGTAGTACCGTATTTATTATATCCATCTTCTCCTAATCTCTTGTATATTTTAGTCCTTCTTTTTCGACATGAATTATACCTTTCGTCCGCTACCGGATATATGTAATACTTCAAAAAATTACCAGTGCGATAACATGCGGCTATTATTTTGTTTTCATATATTATATCATCTGATGTACCAATATCATTATCATTTAATGTTGTTGACTCTGCATCTCGCAAGCTGTGGGATACTTGACTTTTTGGTACTTCTGCTTCAAGAGATGACATTATAGTACTTGACGTATTATTGTTATTGGTAGAAGCATCAGCACAGGGAGCTAAATTAGGTGTCCAGGCACTAGGTTCAATACTAATAATCTCCTCCCTCAATGCTCTACGAACAAAACTTCTCACGCTTTCATATTGATTATTCAAGCGATCATATTTAGACATTACCAAGGATATAATTTGTTCAGGTGTTAGTGTGGGCAGGTCAGGCGATCGCCAATTATCAAATACAAGACAGAGGATTTCATTTCTCTCCTCACGAGTAAGTATAGCCATAATATATACGAGCTGTAGTATATAATAAGCTTACTGTTTGTTGTATTCAGTTAGGCAGGGAGATTGTTATCTCTCGAGTATTTTTTATACCGCACGCTGACAAATATAATTCTTGACCAAAAAACACGGCAATATGAACAATCACTAGATCTGCTCAAGATTGCAACGCCCGCCTATTTGTCCCAATACTATATATCGTATTCATTACGCAAACAATTGGTACCATACTATCGTAACATTGTCATTTTTTATTTTCAGTAGAGTCCCGTAAATATTACATGTGGAATATCCTCACCTCCATCCTCGCTCCAGCCAGCACCCGCACCGACCATTATTAAACACCACACACACAGGTAGGCTGGCGTCGCACGGTAGTTGTGGCAAATAGCATGGCAGAATCTTCCCTATCATCTCATACATTGCATATGAGAAGAGCTGTTGACGACCTGCATGTTGCAATTGATAAGATCAGCGGAAAATTTGCCGCAGAAATCAAAATTGAAAGTTGTACACAAGATGTGCATCATTCTGCATACTCTGCTTCTCAGAGATATCAGCAAGAACGAGATGATGGATTAGATGATATACACAAAAAGATAGATAGTTGTACTGCAGATTGTTTATCGATTGATACTATACAAGTTCACAAAGATGGTTCTTGGAGTGTTGTACATCCTGAAAATTATAAAAGTTGCAATGGCGACAAGCAAACATATGATGCATACAAATTTAAGCAGCAATATATAAACCGCAACATACCGTGCATCATCAGAGGATTAGATCAATCTCATTTTAAAGACATCTCTACTCAATGGCGTGCTGTACAGGAGATTGATGATATCAATTGCAATACAAAAGTCAATACAGAATGGTTTAGCAAGTATGTCGAAGATGATACATTGGTACCAGTTCGCATTGGTACCAATATAGAAGGAAGTAATACAGGATTAGATGAAGATGGAAGAGCTGAAGAATGTCAAACAAAGCATATGAAACTTTCAGAATGGATATCTCAATGTCACGAACATCAACAATCATCATCATGTGTAGGATATCTCAAAGATTGGCATCTAGTTCAGTTCTTATCAAACAATACTACCGAGCGGCCAACACCAACGTTACCACTATATACTCTGCCAGCATTCTTTGAACGTGATCTACTCAACAACTTCTTGCAAAGGTATAGTAATGGAGGAGATTACAAATTTTGTTACTGGGGACCAAAAGGAAGTCAAACTCGTTTGCATTCAGATGTATTGCATTCCTTTTCATGGTCATATAATGTTGTTGGAAAGAAGAAGTGGGTGTTTCATATACCATCAAGTTATAATGACATCAATGCAAACAATTGTACTGAACAGACTTTTGAAGTTATTCAACAGACGGGAGAAGCGATATTCGTGCCATCTATGTGGAAGCACGAGGTCGTTAATCTTATTGAAACGATCTCAATCAATCATAACTGGATAACAAGTGCAAATATAGACAAAACTTGGCAATGTCTGATATGTGAAATACAGGCAATTGAGACAGAAGTACAAGCTTGGGGAATGTCAGATGACGACTTTGAAGTAAAAGAAAACATGCTAAGAGGATGTATAGGCCTAGATGTTACAATGTTCATACTCTTGATAATGACAGAGATGGTATATCTATTGCAGATACTATTTGATTCTGTGCATGAAGATCAAGATCGATTATGGGATTGTCTCTACAGTCTCTTTCGATTAGAAGAAGTCCTGGCGGATGTCGTGAGCCTATCAAACCTTGGCAAAAGGCTTCAAGCAATGCTCAACTCAGAGACGTATGCCAATGAGGTTATAAAGATTGCTAATGATATGATATCATATATATCTAAGGTAAAGGATGCTTCTACTTGATCATTTATTTACTAACTACCCTTTCCCTCACTCAATCACTATATGCCTTTATCAAACTGTCAAGCACGTCACTCATTGATTTCAAGTCGGCAGTCAAGGGTATACTTGCCATTAAGTCACTATCGGAATGATATACTGCAAACCCAATGGTCACCAACAAATCAATACTACCTCGATTGGATGTGATTGCATCAAAGACCTTATTGCTCAGCTTGAAGTTTCTAAAGCGGGGGTTATAGGGATCCTTTTGCACATTTGCAACATACTTCTTTGCAATTGACAGCACATTTACAACTGTTTTCGCTCCGCTACTTTTTCTCTCCGCTTCACTGGCTGCGCCTAAGCCATTCATCTCACAATGCATCTCACATAGTTTGTTCACTTTTTCTTCAATTGAGTTACTCCTTGTCTCGTCTTTACACACCTCCACATTTCCCCATCGGATGTTCCCTTGTTCCAATTTCACAGATGGATTATATTGCTTTTCACTTGCTTGTTTGATAGCTTGTGCAGCAGCTTCATTGGGTGATTCTCCAGAAGCAACCAGACTTGTAAAGATCTCCTTAACTCGAGCCTGAAGGTCTTCTGTTGATGGCTTGGGTTTCACTTCTTCCTTCTTTCGAACTAAATACTGCTCTGCTTTGACATTTGTTGAGGTTTGATCGGAGACTGTTTCAGCTTCATAACAAGACAACGCCAAGATATCAAGCATCGATGTTGTTTCGGGAGGCACCTTAGTCAGCCAAGTTTTGAACAAACTTTCAATTGCCTGCTCCCCACGCTGACATGCTTGATGAACTTCCTTTCTACTATCATCAGGAGATACCACAACTCTACCAGAGAGTGAATCGATAACCACAAAGCTTGGAATACCTCTAACACCAAACATCTGCTTAGCATGCTGCGCCAAAGCTCGGTTTGAGAATGGCATGGCAAGGAACGGCATCTTTGAATAGTATTGTTGGAATGAAGCCTCATCTCGATCTGAACTGACAAAGATAATTTCAAGACCATGTGTGGAGGCGACTTCCTCTTTGAGATGATTATAGAATTCAACAAGTAACGGAGTAAATCCACGACAAGGACCGCACCAAGACGCACTGAAATACAAAGCAACAAGACGCGTATTTGCAAGAGCTGTGCTTGTATCAACTTCTCCTGCATTCTTGGTGAGCAGTTTGTTACCAAGTAGTCGTATAAAGTAGTCTTCTGCAACAGGGATATCAAACTTGGGAATTGTTTTTGAAGATGATGTATTGGTATCTTCAACCACTTCATCATCATCTGGTACTAATGCATCAGGGAGAAAGTGATACGTAGTCCAAGACGAGTTATTGTCTGAGCCGTGGGTCTGGGTCTCCGATTTTTGAAATGGAAATGATGCACTGTCAATCAAATAAACAGGTGCGCCTGGTTTAGTAGTATATCCAACGAATGATGCTAGAGTTCCAAAAAAGTACTGTTTGTCTTTATTTTCCATAAACGAATTGAAAGCAAGAGCCTTCTGGTAGTTTGAAGCCACAAGCTGTGTCTTTAGAGGCATGATAGTCTCAGGAAGACGAGTGGTAACACTTGATGGGATCGTGTTAATCTCTGATCGAAGTCTTCCGAAAGGATAATGAACATTTAACAAAAAGACTTTGATACATTGTTTACTGTTGGATGTATTGAAACTTTGTGCCCACTTTGGATGAAAGTTGAGCTGTCCAATGTAAAGGAAGTATCTTTCATCTGATGCTGTCGCTTGATCCATGTTGAATCCACCAAGTCTACTGAATATTGATCTGTCAATATTCTTCTGATCATCACCATCTTTATCTCTAACACAACAAAGAGCAACAATACGTCCGTTGGGTACTGTAACTAAGAAGCCTCCAGCCGATGACCACTTGGAGAATGCTTTTGATTGAAGGATACATCCTGATACCTCATCAACAATCACAATTGAAACACCATACGATAACGTCACAGCACAAGGGACTCCGCTCACAGTAATGCACTCAGGATGAAATGCAATTCGAGTGGGTATATGTGTTTGTTTTGGGGGTTGAACAGCAATTGACACCGGACTTGTTACGGTTCTTGGAAGAAAGCTCTCCACAAAAAATGAATGAGCTTCATCATCTTTATTGTTCTCTTCCTTCTTCTCTCCATCCGACTCATTCTTACCATCACCTAGCTCTTTTCTTGCTGCCTTCCATGCCAAAGAGCCACTGATACGCCCCTCTCTATATTCAACATCCCAAACTCCGCTTGATTGCACCATACCAAAAAACTTCTGTTCAGCTTCATTTCGTTTATCGAGCTCATCTAGTCTACCCTTACCAATATTATTCATTTGCCTTAAACCTCCATTCATTTGTACAAAGATTCGGTCAGATATATTCTCATCAGGGGCAAATTCTCTCCGTCGTGCTTGAAAGTCATCCGAGTAAAACTTTCGTGTATATCTTTTGGTAACATCTGCAACTGAATCATGTGTTGCGGCTACGGCATAGTTCAATTTCTTCCCCCATCCTGATTCGTACATTGCTGGACGATCAATCAATCCCTCGCAACTATCGGCATGAATCCACCGCTGCTGCCGTACTGACCAACACTCAACCCAAACATGATCAGTAAAGTCATGAACATATCTAGTATCAAATCCCAATGCACGACAATATGTACCGAATAGATTGGCAAATTCTCCACATCGTCCCTTTCGACTTTTGAAGAGTGCTCTTGGTGAATTGAATCGAGGGAAGGTTGTTTCCGTACCACAAAGCTTGCATCTATATACTTCAACTCGACTAGCTTGTCCATTCTTTTCTTCTTCACTTTGAGGTCCTCTCATTCCTTTACTCTCCATCTGTTTACCATCTTCATTACCCTTGCAATTTGGATTGCAACATGGCCTTTAAAGTTATATGATAGAGTAAAAGTTTTAGTTGTCAGATAGGTATGGATATAGTACACACAATAACACTATACACAAGATATACATCACATTGCTTACGGTTGATTACACCAAGACATGACCTCCTTCTTGAAGTATATCGTTAAACGTTTCAATAACAAATCATCTCCTTCCCAATCCGAATCATCATCCTTGAAACACTCTGTTTTATATTCAATATCATCCTTGTAATCTTCTACTTTGGTACCATTAATGTACGAACGACATTGATTATCAACATCAACTACTAATTCGGGTACTAATTCTTTAAAGGGTATAGATGAACGTATCTCAGCTAGTAATGCTTTATCACTTTCCCATTTCTTGGCTGTATTGACAGCTGATTCTGCTCGTCGTTGGAGAGTGGACATTGTATTAATTGAAGGTTGCAATAGTATATCTTTTTTTTTCTCATGAACCTAGAGGGCGCATGCAAAAGTGAGGAGGGATAAGCTCTGGCCGATCGCCGTTTGGGGAAACAAAAAATTTTCAACCTTCCACGTGGGATATATTGGCCACTTTTCTTAGGGCTTCTAAGTGAAAATTTGATTTGCATCTTCTGTGAGTAGTAGTTTGATATTGAGATAATCAAAGGTAACAATACTGTTTCTAACCCATTTTTACATGTAGAATCCATTTTTGATATCTATTTGGGGATCAATTGAACTTTGGACCAAGTATTTTGCCTTCAAAGTCAAATCTTGCATTTTGTAGGTGGCCACCACTATAAATGGCACCTCACATAACTCGGCCCCATCCTATTGCAATAAAGTGTTTGAATATTGTTTCTAGGCCAGTTTTGCATGTAGAATTCGTTTTTGCTACTTCTACAGGGTGAATATGAGTGTAAATCGTAGTAATAGAGTGCCAAAGTTTTGACTAAGCTTTTTACATACAAATTTTTGGCAACTTTTAATAGGCCGATTCAATACAAACCATCTTACATACAGCTTCCTAATACATTATAGAAGAGATCTGAGTGGTATAATAATGTAATATGACCATTATTGATAGAGATATGCTAGGATTAGTGTTTGACATTGAAAGGTTTTTAGTAATAATTTTTGGTCTTGACTACCTTTATGAGACTTGTGCATTTTCATTTTGCTTCCCCAGAGGTCTGTTCGGCCAGACCTTATTCTATCTACGCCGCAAATTTCCACTCGAATGTGGTATCCTAAATGGTATCCTTAATCGGCGGCAGCTCCTGTTAGATGCCTATGTATTGATCCATATCGTCCTCCAATATGAAGCTATCTCTCAAGAACTTACTGTCTATACTATCACTGGTAGCATCTATCGATGCCTCTGAAGTAATCTCTCCTTCACCGCCGACAAGCTCCGATATCTCAACTCCTTTTGTGAGAGGGAGAACTTTTATAGATGGAAAAAGTAAAGTGGCCAATACACAGCTTGCAGATGTATATGGATGTTGCACTTCTACGTCACTTTCCGAGGATGGTAAGTATATATTTATTATGCAAGTAAAACGCACGTTAAATACTATATGATATGTCAAGTTACTACACAGAATATTATTATAATGTGCACATCTCATGTCATTTTTTTTTTAATAATTAATTTTCTCCATTATACAGAATGTCCAGAGGGTACAGATATAAAGCACCAACGATTATTATCACAAGTTAAGATAGGTACAATGCCACAAATGACAAAGGAGGAAACATTACAAGCTTTGCAATCATCTCTAAATGCATGGAAAGGAGGTTCTGGCGTATGGCCACAATTATCTCTATCAGATCGAATCAAAGCAATTCAAAAGTTCGTATCAGAGCTTCAAAACAAACGGGAAGAGATTGTCAATGTATTAATGTATGAAATTGGTAAAAACAAACCAGATGCAGAAGCTGAATTTGATAGAACAATGCAGTTCATTGAAAAGACAATTGATCATATCCAACAAAGTGGAGAGTTTGGTAGATGGGACAGATCAAATGGATCCACACAGTTATACTTGAGTAGAGCAGCAATCGGTATTGTACTCTGCTTAGGGCCTTACAATTACCCTTTGAATGAGACTTATGCAACCTTGATCCCCGCTCTGCTAATGGGGAATGTAGTCATCTTGAAGATACCAACCGTTGGAGGTCTGGCTCATTTGCTTACTATTGATGCATTTAGAAAGGCTTTACCGCCTGGTACAATCAACTTTATTAGCGGTTCGGGAAGAGTTACAATGCCACCGCTCATGGAGCCGGAAAGATTGATAGTCTAGCCTTCATTGGAGGAAGTGCCGCTGCCGACAAATTGATCAAAGCACACCCACATCCACACAGATTAAAGATATTTTTGCAACTGGAAGCAAAGAACATGGGCATCTATCTTCCAGATTTATTTACAAGTGGTGATAATGAGCATATGGATAGAGTTATGAAGGAAACTATAGCTGGTACTTTGAGTTTTAATGGTCAGCGATGTACTGCACTGAAGCTTTTGTTTGTACCAAAGAAGAATGCTGAGGAGTTTACTAAGATGTTGGCGGAGAGGGTTGAGAACATGTCAATTGGATTGCCAACTGAATTGCACAATGATGAGAAGTACTCAAAAATTACACCCCTTCCAAATATGAAACGTGTACAGTATATGAAGGAGTTGATTGATGATGCAGTCGGCAAGGGAGCGAGAATTGTCAATAAAAACGGGGGTATGATCATTGGCGGTGGAGAATCAACTCTCATGATTCCAGCAGTTCTGTATCCAGTTACATCAGACATGAAATTATTTGAAGAGGAACAGTTTGGACCAATCATTCCAATTGTAGAATACGATTCTTTGGATCAAGTCACAAAGTACGCTAGAGAAGGGAAATTTGCGCAGCAAGTGAGTATCTTTACCTCCGAAGCAAATGACGAAACATCCCAGCTTGTTGACTTGTTTAGTACAGTGTTCGGGAAGATTAACATCAACTCACAATGTGGTAGAAGTCCAGATTCATGTCCATTTTCAGGAAGGAGGAGCTCGGCACTTGGGGTCATGTCGGTTTCTCATGCTTTGAATGAGTTCTCAATCCCTACAGTGGTCAGCTACAAGTCGGATGTACAAAGAAATGAACATATAATCAAGGGGCTTGAGGAACAGTCGAAGTTTTTAACTGTATAGAACAGTGAATACAATGTATATATCCTAAATTAAACCTGCTATATCTGTACATTTCTTTCTTCAAATTACAATTCGATATGAGTATCAAGAGGTGTGACCGTCTCTGGTATAAGACTCTCATCATATCCAAACTCTTTGAACAGCTTCTTGATTCGATCTTGCAACTTCTTATCTCCACTCTTTCTCTTACTACCATGTGCACCACCAAGCAAGTCCTCCCATCCAAGTTTCAATCCATCTTTATTCCTCTTGTTCAACTTCTTCTCAACAACCTGCTGTGCTGGACTACTTGTATTGTTCTCTTTATCGCAAAGCTTGCTGATTCTTTCAAAGTTTGGGTCATATACTGTCGTTTCAGTGGATAGCAGTCCAGCCATTTCAGCAATTTCACATGGGGATGTCTCTTCAATACGATAAAAACCATCAATATCACCCCTCTTTTTGGCTGCTGCCATTTGTTCCAAATATAACACCATAAAGTACCCCGCCGCCTCGATACAACTATCAGCAAAGAAGTTATCATAACCCGGAAATAGAGCCGATGCATACGTCCAGAATGGCACGGCAGGTAATCCATCTACTCCGCCAATACAATATTTCGATACAAGACTTTCAAGATTATGCATCGGGTTACGTACTTGATGTAAATTCTTCACAAAGGTAGTATTATGTGAATCATGACAAGTATTGGTAACGGCACAACCCCATTCTTTTAATAATGAAATATAACATTCCGATTTCCAACATTCATCCCACTTGCCTCTGTAACTACATTTGCTTATTGGCGGACCATACATGGCTGGATGAAAACCCATATTGGAATGTGTCTCATAATCATATGTATTACAAATCTTAGCAATGGCTTTGACTTTATCTTTTGAATCCTTTGGTTCATTAAAGAAACGAATTCCGTGAAACCAACTTATAGTTCCATCTCTATTAAACTTCCATGCAACATCGGCATTCTCATGTCCAACCTCTAATGATAGTTGAGATTTCAATGTATTCGTCATTTGTACTGTACCACTACCGGGTGTTGCAACAATCAATACCTGACGAGAGGTATTGGTACCATGAATTGCTGGACGGAGATTAATCAAATTACCAGTTGCTTTTGACACATACTCAGGATGTTGTAATTGAACATAGTAATATCCATAGTATAATAGATATGGTATTAGTACGAATTTACCAACTCGGATTAATGGATGTTGTGTAAAGATATCTTTAGTTGACATAGCATCTAACTTATTGTTACCCATTAATTTTGTGATTTTGGCAATGATACCTTTGAATGATATCCGCTCATTATCACTATCATCGCCTTTGTTGTTATTGTTGATATGCTTATCACCTGATGGTTTATTGGCTCCTCCTTTCTGCCTTTTACTTCGATTAGATTTTGTCATGATGATATCTTACAATTGATATGAGAATGATAATGATCTTACACAATGTCAAGATACCTAAAAAATGATATCGCTGTATATGAGGAGAGAGTAATAAATATTGTGGCGTGGAGTAGTGAGATAGTGGCGGGGAGGAGATGATACATAGAGGAGAAGAGGAGGTGCAAGCAAAGCTACTTTGAACGCTGAACGGTGAAAAATAAAATTTCAAGGATACCTACCTCACGATTTTTATATTTGATCCGCCCCACATGGCATACGATTGGCTATCTCCTCATATTGCAACGTATGGATATTGATAGTTGGATGATATTGGCTTGTTTAGGTGCTCTTTATGTATACCTGTTTACTCTCTATATAAGAATACAAGATGATATAGGCATCGATACAAGATAAGGATACCACAAGCAAACCAATATAAAAATGACACTACTTCGGATATCAACTCATTGTATTGACATAAAAGTGATACTTGGGTTTACACATCGTCGTCTACTTCGGATATGGATATCAATACTTCTATTAACTTTACTCATAGTAACAACAAGTAGTGAAGATATAACAGGAACAGAAGCATGCTCATCCTGCAATACAAGTGATGGACAGAAGTGCGTAGGCAGAACAGTACAAGATGACGCCTGCAGTGAATGTTCAACAGGACAAACATTCTGGCCATGTAATCTTAAAAAAGAATGTTGGTGTTGGGATACAGCATTAAATCGTGATCCGGGCGATGATGATTCGGAATTGGCATGTTCAGGATGCGGGAGAGAATCGGATACTGAAACATGTGTTAGTAATCAAAATTCATTAATACCCGTGGGTGATGAGGAATGTATAAAATGTCTAGAAGGACAAAGCTATTGGCCATGTGATGATGCTGGATTATGTTGGTGCTGGGACAGCACTAAACCGAAGAAACCACCGGCACCGGCATCTGGATTGAGCCTAGCAAAAGATATTGATCCAAATGTCAAATCACCATGTGAGGTATTAACCAAAGAATCATTCATGAAGTTAGCTCCCAATTCTACATTTCCATATACTTATGAAGGATTATGCCAGGCAATTGATGATTATAATGAACATCATACAGAAAAGTTTGCAGCAATGGGTACAATTGATCATATTACTGCAGAGATTGCTGCCTTTTTGGGAAATACAGCACACGAATCGGATGATTTTGAGGCAGCAAGAGAATATCTTGCTTGTGGAGATAAGAAGGAAGTAGATGGAAAGGTATACTGCAAACCATGCAACAACGACCTCTATGACTGGATTAATAATGTATGTTCAGTATCAATGGTTGATCAAAACTCTCCCTACAACTCATACTGTCAACCAAGCTTTGAACCTCCCGAGGGATGTGTTTGTGATACAATAACCCAAGTGGCAGAAAAAGGCGAGCTTGCCGGTTATGTCGAGGCATCAAAAGTATTCTATGGGAGAGGAGCTATACAATTGAGTTGGAATTACAATTACATTAGAGCAAGTTATGCATTGACGGGTAGTGCCAATACATTTTGTGAAGATCCCGAGCTTGTTGCACAGAAACCTGAGTATGCATGGGGTAGTGGAATATACTTTTGGATGGAGAATGAGAAGGAAGGATCGACATGTCACAAAGAGGCTCTGAAAGGAGACTTTGGGGGTACCCTTAACAATATTAATGGCGGATTGGAGTGTCCAGCATATAAAGGCGGATGGCATGCTGATGCAATTAAGATGAGATTGAATAGATATTGTGCAGCAGCATCTCAACTTGGTATGACAGCAATCTCCTCTTTGGAGGGATGTAAAGGAATTACTGAGAGTTATGAAGAGTGTCTACTCGATGGTCATTGTCCATCTTGTGAACAATATGCAGGAGTCGACACTGTTACCTTTGCAAACACTGAAGGTGTGGTCGTATCAAAGCCTAAAGAACCTGATATAGAACCAGATACAACTGATACAGACACAAACGCCAGACCGGTACCAGTTGAGGAGGAAGAAGAACCAGTGGAAACCTTTAAGCCTACACCAGCACCAGTAGTACCACGACCAGGGATTGCCCTGCCAATAACAACTGAATCTCCGACAATGAAAGAAGTCGTACAGTCTGATTCTCCATCTTCATTGACTTCAGTTTTTATCAAACAAAGCTCAAGCCCCACAGAGCCTGCAACGGTAGCACCACGACCAGGAATTCCCTTAACATCACAGCCAACCAGCACTCCAATAACAGGAGAGCCCTCGCCATCACCGGTCAACAGTCCAAGCCAAGAGCCGACTTCTGGTTCACCATCATATGCACCTTTAACACCACAGCCGACAATGGGTCCTTGTGATGGGGAATCTTGTCCAGATGAAATGTGCCGCAGTCCTTATGGCTTTTGTGGTCATGGTGAGAATTATTGCACTGACAAAGCAATTTGGTCACCCGAGTGTAAAACAAATAGCAAGCCTCCAAGTCCATCTCCAACAACAACTGTCACTAAAACACCATCAAGTTCTCCAGTCAAACAAGCTACGCCCATATTAAATGATGTCTTTTCAGTAACACCGGTACCAGTACAGTTGATTACTACTGAGCCTCCAGTATCTCTTGATAAAGGATCATATGCTAAACCATCAGGCGGCAAAGGAGGGAATCCCAAGCCTTCAGGCTCCAGTAGTTTACCTCCACAAAGTAATACTGGAATTGATAACATACCAGTGAATACTAACTCACCCACACCGTATCCAGTGACACCGTATCCAACTAGAGGACAACCTGATACTCCTTTGCCAACATTTAAGCCAACTAATAAGGAGTGGTCACCAACAGATCCCGAGGCTACCTACTTTTGTGGGTTAGACTGGGCTGATGCCAACATAGCTTGTAGTGTCAGATGCCCGTCATCAAAAAGTGATGAATGTCCAAATGATCAAAAGTGCTTTGCCTTTACAAGCTGTGCTGAACAGGAGAAAGAGAAGACTAGTAGTCGCCCTACTAATAAACCAAGTGATCAACCGATTAGCAATGAGTCTGTGACACCTACACCGACGATATCTACTCAAACTAACACTTCTCCACCAGTTAGTGAAATGCCCCAAGAAACTGACGAGGGATCAGAAGCAACTTTTGTATTTCAGCCAGTAGCTGCAGATGACATAGAAACGGAAACTGAAACACCGGAGGATTCTATAAAGCCAGAAGGCAGTTGTGAAGGAGCACCCTGTCCATTTGAAGGGGAATGCCGTAGCCAATATGGATTTTGTGGTGTCTCTTTTATATATTGCAACGCCTTGAGTTCCTGGACATTAGAAAACTGCGGCCTAGCAGGTGCTGGCGTTGACGAGAAGGGAGACTTCAATATGCTCTGCGATGTCATGACAGAGACATGCCCGACAGGAGAAAAGGTTTATAGAAATCCTGCAGATGAATGCGAGTACTTTCCCTGTCCTTCCGAGGAGGAGGATATAAGTGAGATAACTTCCTCAGCTTTTAGTATACCAGGAATGGGCGGCAAATCTCCAACTCCGGCTTCATTGCCAACTCTTCCGGTTCCGACGTTGCCCACAATTACAAAGTCAACGCCTTTTACATTGCCAACAGTTGGTAAGCCATCGGGAATGACAATTGGCAAGAAGTCATCTGAGTCTTCAGATACTCCTGAGATTGTAGCCGAGGAAGATGAGGAGGAAGAGGAGGAGAAGGACAGTACTGCAAAGACACCAAAATATTCACTTGAATCCTTTGATGAATGGTTTTATAGCAGTGCCGACTCGAGTCAAACTCTCAGTCTACTCTTTTCCTTCATGATACCAATACTAACTTTCTTTGCAATGTAAAGAGAGTGTGGTATACACTTATGAATATAAAATAACATAATAACTATACATATGATTAAGGATATGGTTTATACATTTACTAGTCACTCCTAAAGCCTACACACTAAGACCACACTCACATATAATCGAGATTTTGCTTCACTCTCTGAAATGTTTCCTTGACGAATTCATTGTGTTGCATTATCAGTGGAACACGAGGATGAGTCTTTACATCATATGATTGAGCTTTGGCGGACCATTTGTCAAGATCCCTAAACATATCGACAGGAAGGGTCAACGGAAGAAGTATGAAGGTCGTATAATGTGGGTTAGAAGGATGTACATATGTAGCACAAGCAAAGATTGAATTGAAACTAACCTCAACATATTATCGACATGCTTTTGCATTGATTGTTTTGTTAGATTCCAATATTCATTATGGTATTGTGACTTTGTATTTTCATCACCTGACATTACTGCTGAATAGAATCCGTTGGCAGCATTCTCATCTTCTTTCAAAAGGACATGATATAGCATGACATCAAACGCTCCTGGTGATATCTCCCCAGTATTTCTATAGAACAGCAAATTTGCATATGTATACCCTAATGCCTCCATCTCTGGTTTTTGCTTCATCATTTTGCAAAATGTTCCTGGACTTGACTCATCTAGGAATCCATACTTGGCAAAGAGAGGCGTAGGATCAGTCGGGTCACCATAGCTTACTCTCATTTCACTTCCAGCAGGTATATCGACAGTTGCATAAGCTGTACAATCACCGTTGCCGTCATATGTTATCTCTACTTGAGTCTCAGTGCCGTGATTGAACATATCAACTAACGGTGCTATACATCTCTCTCCATACATTTCAACTGATCTTGTAAGGGCGACATTATATGCCCATTTCAACACAGTTACATTCTTTAATACATCTTCATCAAAACCTGAATTCTTTATTGCCTTTTGAAAGTTGACAAACGATTGTCTTTCACTTAACGCAAGGTAAGCTGCATATGGAGGTAGACAGTCAAAGCAGGCATATGTCATTGATGCACCAGTGTTATATATTCTAGGCAAGGAGTTCAACCAGGGGTACCATGGAGACTGTATCATGAAGGTTAGTAATGGAAGTATTGAGACATACAAAGATAAAAAACAAACACATACCTCTTCTCCTTTTATATATTCAGATACAACCTTAAAGAATACTCGAAAGAGGGGTACTTTATCTTGTAATCCTGCTTGTATAAGTTGCATTTCACATTGTGATAAAGCACCACCAAACTCTTGTTCTGCCTTTGATGATGTAAATGTTAAATCTGCAGGGACATACATAACTGGTGAGCCAGCGGGTATATCCTGTTGTGTAATGATGAGAATTAGTATAAGTAATACAGATTTTGCCAATACATGTAACATATGATAGACTGAAGCTTTTTTTCACACATACCTGTTGTGTCATGGGAAAGTAATCTTTATCATCATAAGTCGATAGTTGAATACCTTCTGCTTGTCTAGTGATGATATTGATGTGAGTAGAAATATTTTATGAGTACCATATTATTAGTGATAAAACATAAAAAACATACATATCTTATGCACAACTTACTGTACTCCATACCCTGCCGCCCAATCCTGATAAGCGAAGTAAGAATACATTGTTGTGTTAGAGGAATTCAGCACAAGAGGTGGGTAAACACATATTTCTTCTTCTTCTACACCAATTTCAATTGCTGCCAACGAGAAAGATACGAAGATTCATTACAACTTACTGCCATTGAATACACATCTCTCTCAACACTAGACGATAAATTGACTGTCCCTGCTGGTGTAGCTCTAAATGAAAAGCATGATACCGATTTGGCAGCGGCTGCCGCCAGTAGAATAAACTTCCTCCTCATCTCAATATGGAGGAACAACAATAAACATAATCATTTTCATGTTCACTTGTTGAAAACTCCTTCCTTGGAAGATATCCTTTGCCGTCCCAGATCCACAATAGAACGAGAGTATTTATGTTCTTAGCGATAGTTCTTTTTTAATTCAATTGGTATCAATATGCTGGCTTAGTTTACTGGACATACTAGACATATCAAAGATACTCTTTGAACTAAACAATCTCCTTTATCCTTGCAGACTTTGTATCTCTGCTAATTCCTGCCATTATATTAACTCAAGGCGGCAATCACAGCCTTGGCACATTCCCCTGAGCTTTGTGGATTTTGACCAGTGATCAAGTTACCATCCACGCATACTTTGGAATTCCAATCATCAGCACTCTCATACTTGCCGCCCAACTCTTTTAATTTGGCTTCCAACATGAAGGGTACAAGAGATTCCAATTGCACGGCCTTTTCCTCACTATCCTTGAAACCGGTAACAACTTTGTCCTTTACCAATGGTGATCCATCTGCTTTGTTGCATTGTGGTAAACAAGTAGGTCCGTGACACACCGCACTAACAATCTTTCCTGCACCGTACAATGTTTCAATGGCACTCTTTATTGCTGAGTTGTCCACAAAGTCGGAACAAGTACCGTGACCACCACAGAAGAAGATTGCATCAACGCCCGAAGAAAAGTCAATAGAATCTAATTTTGTAGAATGACATAATTGTCCAATAGCTTCCATATCATGCTGTGTACATAATACATATGTTGAGTGTTTTGTGTAAAGAGTGGATAGAGATTTTCTATACATAGTCATATAATAACACTCACCATAAACTTCTTCGCATCATCGGTAAAGAAACCTTCACCCATACTACCTTTATCGATTGGGATAGCCCCTCCGAGGGGAGATGCAATTACAACATCATAATTTGCTCCCTTGAATAGATAATATGGTGATGCCATTTCCTCAATCCAAAGACCAGTATCATGATCCTTCAATTTGCTAGCGGATGTTGATACTAATACTACTTTCATCTTTGTAATCTTTTGCAATTGTAATTATATCTTTGTTATAAGAGAAACTGTGAATGGTAGAGAGGAGAGGAAAGATACATTGATTAGGAGTAGAATGTTTATTTCTGACAAATATGCACTGCCGCCGATATCAAGCCATACAAGAAATAACAATACCATACCACACACAAAGATAACACTTACAGGGCTGTTTATGATTTATGAGTGTAGTAATATATCGATTGTCAACTCATACAATATACGATTGCCAGCACACTAAAAAAGATCCAAAATAGGATACCGTATCTTTTTGTCTCCATCCAATGCTCGAAGAAAAGAGACAGATATGAGAGGTTCGTCTCCATTGTATGTTTCATGGTACATCAAGGTATGGTTGTGGACTTTACATGATACTGTTAGGTTAGTTGTGTCTAGAGACTGATACTGCTTCTATTGTGTAGTTATCTTAAAACAGATACTACTGACTAATTGACTAATCCATAAGGCAATCTAAACAACTCAAAGCGTTCCAGCAGTCTTCCTTTCTTGGTAATCTTCGAGACTTATCCCCTTCCTAGCCCTTGTTCTAACCTTCTTCTTCCCAACTCCAAGGCTGGCTAAGTCACCAATTACGATGTCATCATCAAATGCAAACTTGTTCGTCTGTGCAGGCATTTGCATCTTCTTTGGCTCGGGAACTTCCTCACGCTTATTCTCACCATTACCCCCCTCCTTGCCGACATCGGCATCATCACGCTCGGTAGCTTCCTTACTCTTCTCTTCCTCTGTAACTACATCAGACGCCTTATCCTTGTCATCACTCGCCTGACTCTTACCCCCAACTTCCCAAAGATTCTTAGGCTTCTGTCTACGACGAGCATATGGGTCAAACTTTGGCTCGGCCGAGCCTTCCTTCTTAAGCCTTGCCTGCTCCTCTTTGTAAGCTTGAAAGTCAGCATTACGATTTGCCAACTTTGCCCTTTGATTAACCCTTGCCCAATTTTGAACCTTGGTATTATTCCTCAAACGATTCTCACGGTCCTGATCCTCCTTTTGAAGCTTCTTCTGTTCCTCAAGAGTTTCTTCCAGCTTCTTCTCTGCCGCATCGAGTGCCTCCTTTGCCTTCTTGAGATTATCTTCTAATGCCTCCTCTTCAGTACCAGCCTCAGTTATTTCCTCTTCGGCAATTTCAAGACGGTTCTTCGCCTCTTGGACTTCTTCTTTAGCTGCCTGGACAGCAATACCAATACGTGTCTTCTCCATACCAAGGTTGAGAGATTTCTTACTACGCTTCCTCTTTTCCTTAACGAGCATGTCAATATCTTCTTTCGTGTAGGTGTAATTCGTCGAAATCTCCTCTTGACTCTTCCTCAACTTCTTTGCTTGCTTTTTCGTCAAGAGCTCATCACCTAGCCTCTCTGTCTTCATCTGGCTAATATACTTATTTAAGTCATCTTCAACGAGTCGACTTTCAGAGACTACTATCATCTTGAAGTCTCTCTTACTACTACCAAAGGATACCTGTAGCCACTTGTCTGTAGTTACCTGCGAGTGAAAGTTGCAGTGTGAGATTGTGTGATCAAATTGCACACAACACATAAGACATTAAGAACTAACAAGATACACTCACTGAATGTTCATCATTGGTCTTGGTATCAGTATAGGTAAAGGTGTACTCATTCTTTTTAACAACACCCTCGATTTTGCAAAACCGATAACATGCTTTCTGTGTCTTATTATCTCTCCCAACACTCAATCGGACGTAATGGTTCTTCACTGCCTTCTCAAACCAAGGCTCATGACACCACTCTCCCAAACTACGTCGGGGCATTGAAACAGTTTTATAATCTTTAAGATCAGCCTCTACATCCTCTGTCCTCTTTCTGCCCTGTCGCTCATCGTCATCATCCACACCCATGGACGCATCATCATCTGAACTTTCAGGTACTGGCTTCTTTGCCGCCTTCTGTTGCTTCTTCTGCCACGGTGTGGCCTCTTCATAATCATCATCTGAATCGTCTGAATCCTTACCATAATCAAGGTCACTCTCCGATTCTTCCATCGCCGCTTGTTTATTAGCACGGGCACTCTTAATCTTGGCCAGTGCTGCCTGCTTTTTAAATTGCTTCCCCTTCTTGGCAAGATTACGTGTTGAGGTACGCTTCCCGGCCATTGATGCGGCAAGTGCCTCATCACCCAAGGTGTCATCCATATCCTCATCCGATTCCTCCTCACTCTCTGCCTTCTTTTTAGTAACTCTTTTCTTCTTAGCAGGTGCAGCCTTCTTTGTCTTTGTGGTGGCAGCTCGTTTACGTGTCGACTTTTTCTTCTGTGCCCCCGTGGCCTTTTTCTGTTCTCGTTCACGACGCCTGAGGTGAGGGGTAAAATGGTTAGAAGCCAATCTATTTAAATAGGGTGCAACACACATCACAACCTAAAACAAAACTTACTTTTGTTCCTTAACAGCCTTCTTCATATCAGCTTCAGCCTTTAACTTTTCAAACCTCTCGGCCAATATACTCTCACGTTCAATCTCAGGTAATGCATCCAACATCTTCTTATCCTCGGCACTCTGTACCAACTTTTGTGTATCAAATGTTTCCATATCCCATTCCTGTTCCTCATCTGAACTTTCATCACTACTATCATCATCTTCTTCGGATTCTTGAACTGCCGCTGCCGCTTTGGCAGACCGTGTGGCACGTGTGGCAGCCGCGCTGGCCGGCGGACGTCCTTTACGCTTTGGTGCAGCCTTCTTCTTCTTCTTACTAGGTTCTGGTTCAAAGTCTGATTCATCCTCATCGGTATCAGCATAATCTTCCGAGTCTGATTCAACAACAGGTTGTTTCTTCTTCTTTGGGGGTGCCTTCTTTTTCTTCGTTGCTTTAGCTTTTGTTGCTGCTTTCTTTTTGGGTGCTGGTTTCTTCTTCACGACAATCTCCTCTTCCTCTTCGGATGATTCGTCCATATCTGATTCTTCCTTAGCGGCGGCACTACCAATATTTAGTTAATCCGCATATATGAAATTCCAAGGTTAGATATACAATACAATAGGTTTAATCAGGGATATATAATGTAACTTACGCGGCAGCGGGCGGACGGAGCTGTTTCCCTTGTCCCCGAGGGGCATTCCAAGGTTCATCATCACTTGAACTATCGTCATCACTATCTTCCTCCATAGGTTCACTGTTATGTTATTAATTATTTATATATTGATTTAGTTAAATATCAGGGTATAATAGTTTAATTAAAATGAGATCACATTGATATGAATTTGCAAATAAAACTGTGTGTGAAAACACTAATTATAAATACTCACGTAGGCCGGGGTAATTGCTTCCCCATACCCCTATTCATACCAAATTGTTTCCCACCACCCCGTGGTTGAACAATTTCATCATCTGAACTATCATCACTATCATCTGAATCATCCTTATTTTGTTGCTGTTGTGGAGAGGGGGCACGTAATTGTTTACCCCGCCCTGTAGGTCGATTTAATTGCTTACCGCGTGATGGTGAGGGGGGTAGGTTATCATCGTCGGAGGAGGAACTATCGTCTGAACTTTCATCTTCTGCTGGTTCAGGACTGTGTATTAATATGGAGATTAAAATTATCATGTGAGTGATATGTATGATATAAATTTAATATTAATGGTTAGTGCCTTCTCGTTATCATACCTATGCACAAAATAAAACAAACCACCAAACCACCAAATAAAACCACAAAATACACAACGATACTCACGCTCGTAACTGTTTCCCTCTACCACTCGGTACCAATTGTTTCCCTCTACCGGGTACTAATTGTTTACCCCTTCCCATGATAGGTTGTTGTTGGTCATCTTCTTCAGAATCGGAGGATGAGGAATCATCATCGTCTGAGGGTGGTTTAAAATGTTTTTTAGTACGGACCATGATTTATATGTTTATTGTATATATTGTTTGTATGCTGCCGCGCTTTTGTTCTACTTATGTGTGGTTATGTTTAATCCGATTTCTAATAGGCAAATCCCATGGTTTGTTATGATTTCTCATCCCCGGTATCTTTCCTCATTTGCTTACATGTGTAATGTTATAAAGGAGTTTTCTAGTCGACTGCCTCAATGAAAACTGAATTGCAGGTTGGATTGACTGCTTGCCAACTCTTTGCCACCTCAAACTGAATATCACGCCATTGCAACCCATATATTGTTGAGAGCACATGGTTTTGTTGAGGTTTGTTGGTTATTAACACATCACTTCTCATCCGTGCACCCCAAACTTCCATTGCATACCTCTTTGCCTCCTCTAGAGATCATTACTATGCTTATTATCATCCTTACTGCGTTTGTGCTTTGTCACTCGGCCTTTACTACACAAGCTTTTATCGTACCTTTCAGTTCAAGTACATTGTCATTAAAAAATATAAACATTAGAGATACCACATTGTTGCAATTAGCTTCAGATGAGAGTAACAATAATTCAGATCAAGAAAATAATGCTGCTGATGCAATTGGCGGGAACTTAGTAACAGCGTTAGCAAAGTTAGATCAAAAGTGGTTAGCAACACAAGATGATAAATCAAAGAAGAAGATTGGTGAATGGACGATACTCGACGTCAAAGAAGATGATGATACAACATCATCATCACCCGAAATAGTCTACCTATTAGAGCCAACATCAGGGTCGGTACCATCATGTGTTATATTCTTCTTGGGCGGTGCCGTACTTGGTCAATTTCCACATATATCCTATTCAACATTCCTACAAAAGCTAAGTGTGAAGATGAATGCGTCTATTATTGCTATACCCTATGAGGTTGGATTAGATCATTTTAGTATTGCACAACGATGTGTGAAACGGATGAAGAATTCAATTATTGAATGTGAGGATACTAGAGGATATCCTAGTCAGTTACCAAAGTATGCTGTGGGGCACTCTTTAGGTGCAAAGCTTCATTCTATAGGCATTGCAGCTACTGGTATTGGTGATGAATTAGCAGGTCTGGGGTGTATATCGTATAATAATTTTGCATTTGCAGAGACTATAACAATGGCAAGGTCATTCGCCCAAGAATTGGACGTGGGCAGTCCAATCGGTGGGTTCGGTCCTGGTAATCCTGCATTTGATACACTGTTTGATCTAGCAGGTATGGCTGTAAGCGCGGTTGGTTTAGAATTCACCCCATCACCATCTGATATGAACAAGATAATAGAGAGCAAGTTTGCTAATGACGAGGAAATCTTGAAGAAGATACGAATGTTTAGTTTTGATGATGATGATTTAGATAGTACAAACAGTTTTGTCAAGTGCTTTGGTGAGGAAGAAGGAAGTAGATCACCGGCAGTTTCGTATCTACAAGGAACACATTTGACGGTGAGTTATCGTTGATACTTGTGCACAGTGCGTACTCAATTTGGTATCTCTTATCCATCTAACCCATTCATATACTTCACCTTCCACATTAGCCCGTCTTTCTCAAGTTGGGATTGAACGACTTTGTACCCGAAGATGATAATTTCATTCGAGACATGGCAAGTGAGGCGACTGGAGGGTTCCAAAATGCTTCATTCGGTGATGAGGAAGCTTTGGATGTATTAGTAGATGAAGTGTCTAGCTGGATGCTTGGTAATTCTGCTAATGATAGGCGTGTAGCACGCAAACAAATAGCAGGTGTAGTCGATGCCGAAATAGAGGAGTAAGCAAGAGTGGACACCCTTAATTACAATATATACTTTATACCTACATACTATCACCACTGCAACAACAACAGCACGAAACAAGCTAACCTCCTCAAAAGCGCATTACAGAAGTATTACCACCGGTCACCACAACATTACCACTCGTAATAATACGTCCTCCTCCGGGGAGTGAATAGGTAGTAGTACCGCCATTAGTGGTGATTGTAGTGCCGCGGTTGCCACCATACATGTTAACATTACCACCATTACCACTAGTGACAATGGAAGTCTTCCAAAAATTGAATGAGTATTTGTACTGCCATTGATGGTTGTGGTAGTAATAGTGGTAATGCCACCAATAAATGCATTTGATGTGGAGATTCTTGATATGTGGTTCCTCCGACACATCTACTGACAAACTTAAACGACCAACCTTATAGCTTGACATGCCTGAGCAAGAAATACCGTCAATGGATGCAGCATATGCCGCACTTTGGCCAGAAACACTAATATACTGGACACTTCCTGTAGCTGTGAAAGAAGATTGCCCTGAGACGTGAGCAGACATAACATTTCCGAAATCTTGAGGATTGAACAACCGCTCAAGTGAAAGCTGTTAGACTCGGGAGTCTTTAACTCAACATTAGAAGAACCTGAAATCTTGCCCGTGATACTGACATTAGAAATCATCGCCAATCTCGCAGATCCACTTATTTTCAATGTGACAGAAGACACGGCGGAAGATAGGCCAGCTTTGAGATAGCTAGAATTTGGATGTAGTTCAAGCTTGTAAATCCATCAAGAATCTGGGCAATAGCTGACATATCCAGATAAACTGAGTTGAGCATAGATGATGGAATACTAACACGTACACCCGCACGAATGATGGAAGTTAGATCACCACTCCAGTTGAAGGTTAGACATCCTCCACTGACTGTGGCAGTAACAAGGTTTGCTGGAAATGAGGATACCTCAACAGTATTTGTCTTTGACGGCATGATAGTAAACATTGTAGTAAGTTTGATATGGACACTGGTGACGCTTCCTTTGCCTTGAATGGCGATGGGGGTAAACTGATCCTGTTGTACAGTGGTCAGTGATTTGGAGCTAGAGCGTTGATTAAAGCCTTTGGCTTCACGTCTAATGAAACAACATTGGTAGACTTAGCCATCTTGAGCAACCGAAGATGATTTAACAATTGATTTATGAGCAACTGAATAGATGATGTTTCATTGATTTATGAGCTCTCGAAGAAGAAGGTAGGTAGAAGTCTGGGGAGCGAGGTTGGCGTACCTAGGAAATCAACAAAATAGGATACATGTCCAAAAGTCCCGAAGGATACCGCCTGTCGTGCGATCCAACCATAGTAAGTGTGTTTTGGGACTTCTCCTTTTAGGCTGAGGCAAAACAATAATGCATGCAACGTTTATTACTTGCCAAGCAGTATCTTGATCTTGTGATACTCTGCTTAGGATTGAAGATTTCTGTGACTGATAACTCTGTGCTTCTGTTCATAAAAAAGAAGACTATCGACAATTGACACCGCCATAACAGGCATATTACTCAAACGATATAAAACAACCCAGACTAACGAAGATGAACCTTTTGATAAGTACGCTTCTAATTCTTGTGTCGGTTACTGATGGACGAAGTAGCCTCAGAGGAGCACATGATAGTGATAGCTCAAGAAGATCTCTCGTGACATTGACGTCTCTAAACAATACAATATGGAAAGCAACTGATTTAGCATACAGCGCAGGCACTACAGCACAGCCTATTGATACAACATATCCTATAACTCTCAATTTCAATTCGAGTATATTAGCCGGTAATAATGGATGCAACAATTATCGTGGAGGATACGAACAACTCACTGAAAACTCATTCAGTACTAGCTCTGGCTTTGCAACAACTAGAAAGTATTGTGCTGCAGTCAGACTCCAGGAGATGAATTATATGACATTTATCAGAGATCGGATATTCTTCTATGATGTATTTAATGAGACTCTTAGGCTCTATGATGCATATAATAAAACAAATAAAGAGTATAATGCGCAGCATCTTGTGGGTGTATTCAATGTATCAGATACACAATAGAGGGACTAGAAAAACGCAGGTAACAAATAGTGTACTGTTGTTTAATGCCTAATGATAGCCAATCTAATACATACGAATAGCCGCTGCATCCCTTATGTACAATTGCACAGATGATCGCCTCCTGAACATACTATTGCAAAATATTGCCAGTGAGAGGTATCCGATAATAACTACTCTTCCCTTGCTCCAATACGCACACTTATCATGCCCTTCACTAATATGCATCAAAATCAACTAATCTATGACAATCCCATCAATATAAGCAAGAACAATAACACACTCAATCCAACAATAATCAAATGTAATCTCCACACACTCTTCTCTTCCCTCAACTTCATTGCACGTCTAGTTTCCTCCTCTAATCCCTGATTGGCTAAATCAACATTATTATCCATCTCATCTAATAACCGGACGTGTGCATTAGCCTCTTGATGTATTAATCCAGTCTGTGTTTTTAGTCTTCCAACGCCTACGGCTAATTCATCTATCATATCATCTTGTTGTCGTAATGCTGCTGCCGTGGATGATTCACCACCACCCCTACCTCCAACTATACCACCACTTGCATTTCCACCAGATAATTGTCCATTTAATCCCTCTAATAAATTCCTACGTCGTGATGCCTCGGCAGTTGTTAAACTTAAATTACCTTCTAATGAATTTAACTGTGATGATAAACGGTTTATACCTGTTTGTATTGATGATGTTTGTCCCTGTCGATCAAAGTTGTTGGTAGAGGAGTTATTGTTAGTTGTTCGTAATTGGGATGCTGCTCGTGCTATACGGGCATAGTCGTTATCCCACGATGTTATATGATCACTCATGTTTATTCACTTTTGTTATGTAAAATAAATAATTCTGTTGCAATCTTGGTTTGTGTAAAATTTCTGTTGCAATGGTATACGTACTTTGGTGTTGTGTTCTTTGTTGTTACTTTCTACTTCCCACTAAAATCAATAACCCTTTATACAACACTCTTTACTGCTTAGTATACCGTCCTATATTGTGTTATATGGTTGTTTATTGTCCCACGCCAGTAAAGATGCAGCCTTGTTTGTTGTTACATACCATCCATACCTCAAAATTTATATAAAATTCGAGATGGTAGGGTTTCACCTAAACTCCTTAGCAGGTTCTCAACGAACTAAACAAAGATACCGGGGTTCTCGGGGTATCCTTTTAAAGCCAATATTGAGAAACACTTCCAACTAAACACTTTAAAAGACCCCATTTTGCGAAAGTAAGCCAATCTTTTACGCCTAAAAGATTGAGACTAGCTATTTGATGGAAGGCTTTTGGCTCTTATTGGCGTCCAATTGGTCGACAGTCGAACACATATCGTTATGTTGATTGCTCACAAAACAAATTAGTTAAGTGAACCATCTACATGCTTGTTAGTAAACCATACATAAGGCCTCCTATTACATATCAATCTCATTCATCGTCATCATCATTCATCGAGAACTAAGTGACACTGTGGAGGTAGCTATATAACAGTGTTGTTGATCATTAGGGTATACCATCTCAACTCTTCGTGTCAAGTTCATCAGTCTATTGCAACAACATCTACCTGTGAAGAAGTTCGAGTAAATTACTCTCTACAAAAGACTGTCGATTTAATATATAACCAAAGCCGTCTAATCATCTCCTTCAATATCATTGCAAAAAAGAGAGAAATATATAATGTCAAGACAAGCAGCGAATACCAAGGTGTCACAACCTACATCATCGGCACCACCACCGCCTACCACAAGTAGTAATCAAGTTGTTGCTACTCATCCATCGTCGTATCAAGGAGGAGCTCCTCAATCATCAACTACTGCAGCTCCTCAGGGAGGGTATTATACTGCCTATCCAACTCAATATTATCAACCTACAACTCATCAGCAGCAGCAAGCTGTGTATGGTAGTCATCCTCATCATCAATCGTCATATGCCGTACCACCACCACAGAGTCATCAAGGGCCAGCTCATGGTCAACAGCAGCAGCGTCCTGTAATGTATGCACAACAGCAGCCACATGTCGTACACTCGGCTACTCAAGCTCATTATCATCAGTACAGTCATCATCCTACACATGCTACTACCAGTCAACAACATCCACAAAGTCATCCACAGGCACCTCCTGGATATGTACTAGTTCCAATCCAGCTATCACAGTCGAGTAGTAGTGCTCACCCTCAATCAAGTGCTCAACAGAAGAGTGGTGTCCAGAAGAGTGGAGCTCAAAAGAAGAAGGATGGAGCAATTGTTAATGCCGTCACGCCTGAAACATCCAGTAATGTTCATTCGAAGCACGCACGGCAACAGTCTCAGGCGGCGCGAGCAGCACAAGCTCAACAGGCTGCTGCTCAAGCTGCTCGGGGACAGCGTCAAGAATATCAAGCTCCTCCTCATGTGTCGTATGCTCATCCTCAGTCGCATCAGGCCCAGAAAACTCAGCCGACTACTGTTCAGATTACTTCAGGTCAACAGCAGGTGCAAGTGGTAGTGGCTGGTACACCGCCACGGTCTAGTTCTTCTCCTCCCTCGAGCTACATGCCTGGTACGTACCTTTTCTTGTGTTGTTGTGTTCTGTTGTTTTGTGAATCGTCTCTGTGATGAATCTGTCTATATCTCTATCTGTCTCTCTAACTCTCGTATCTTCTATATCCTATCCTCCTTCTCAACTTATCTCACAGCCCAACAACAAGGTGGCAATGCTACTGCTGGATACTCAAGTCCCTCAAGTTCAGGCACGAGTAGCAACAACAACAGCAGTAATGGAGCGCACTTCTCAACACCCACTGTTCATACTTCCTCCTCTTCTTCTCATTCATCCTCATCACCTGGCGGTCACCACGGTGTTGTTCCATCAAATATGATGATGAAACCTATAGTACCAACCTCACACTACGGTATAGGTCCTACTAAACCAAGTCCACAATTTGTCAAACCAAAATCTACATCATCACCAAGTCGTAAGTCTGGACCACCCACAGTCCACAATTCACCACGCAAGAATACATCGTCACCCGGCAGTGGATCAAGAAGTATAGATTCCAATTCCACTACTGGTAGTGGAGCACAATACCCTAGTTGTTTAATGGCAACATCAACACGGTATGATTCCTCACTAGGACTATTAACTAAGAAATTTGTCTATTTACTGAAAAGAGCAGCAAGTCATGGTTGTTTAGAGAATGGTACCTATTTAGGTGTCAAAGCCTCTGAAGGTGAGGGAGAGTCAGAAGGTGGCACGTTAGACTTGAATGCAGCCTGTAAGGAATTACAGGTACAAAAACGACGTATCTATGATATCACCAATGTATTAGAGGGTATTGGATTAATTGAAAAGAGGAATAAGAATCATATTGCATGGATTGGTGATCGTGTTAATCAAGTACTCAGTGATAATGGTGTTGATGGTAGTAGTGGAAGTTTGAGTAGTAATAATACGAGTATTACAATTACCGGTAAGAATAGTCCAAGTCGAGGTAATGGTAAAGGAGAAGGAGGAGAGGCACCAATTAGTCCACCAACAGTAACACGTCATATATCACCAGGTGGGAACTTATCAGGATTAGATGCCATTTCATCGGCCATTGCACATCGTGGACAGGAGAAGGCATTAGTTACGAATGTTGAAAAGTTAATGAATGAAGAGGAAGAGTTGGATAGATATATTGCTTATATGTCTAGTCTTGTTAAGAGTTATTCCAAGTCACCTACATCTACTACATCATCTGATGGCAGTGGTAAGAACAGTGATGGTAAGGAGGGTAATCCATGGATGTACATTACCAAAGACGAATTAACATCCCTATCATCATTATGTGAGGATACAATGATTGCAGTACGAGCACCACCGGGTACAATGCTCGACGTGCCCGATCCAGATGAGGGTATGAAGCCAGGTTCACGCAAGTTTCAAATGTTCTTGAAAAGTCCTGATAATGAAAAGATTGATGTTTTCTTAGTTCAATATGGTAGTTGTGTCCAGAAGGATAAGACGAGTAAGACGACGACGAAGGCTATTGAAGCGCAGCCTGTTGATGTTGAGATGGTTGACTCGAAGAACTCTACCAAGACGAAGAAGAAGAAGAAGCCCCCCACGGCTAACAACAAGAAACGTCAAGCTAAGCCAGAGTGTACAGTGAGCAACAAGCGTGCTCGTACAACAAGTGAAGATGCTGCTGGCAGCAGTGTGCCCGATATATCAAGTACGTCATGTTACGGAAGTTGGGAGAAGCTGACGGCATTTCCCGTGCCCGAACCCCGGTCACCTATTGGCGGTGGCAAGAGTGGTGGTATGACCACAAGATCATCAAGGACACGTGAACAGCGTGATGAACACAATGGAGATACTGCCAGTAGCGGCACTGAGGCTGAGTGTGTTGGATTCGGCTCACCGCCTCGTAATCCAACGTCATTCGCTGATGACTCGCCAGGTCGATTCCGAAGAGAGCTTGAACCCTCGTCGTCATCATCGATTGTTACCCATTCCGATCGATCACAGTCTAGTTCATCATTACCACCCTCTCCTGGACGGGATGAGATACGCGACGAAGAGATCCCATTGTCGAAGGGAGGATATTCACCAAGGATATTCAGTTCACCAAGACTATTGAGTTCACCAAGAGGTGAAAATTCCACTGGAAGCGGTTCATTTGACTTTATGGATCAAAACTTTGATGATGCATTGATCAATATGCAGGCTGGTACATTCTTTGGTTCACCCATGAGTCCTAGTACTGACTTCTTGAATTTCAATGTCGGAGACTAAGTCGTCGTGCAACTCTTCTCGCTATTTTGTACACTATTATATGTTTTGATGTTTATGTTTTAGATGTTTTGGTGGAGAAGACTGTACTTCTGTTGATACACACATTGTCCATTAGATTATACATGAACATGCTAAAAGTAAAAAGAAAGTAAGCTGAACAATACGATACTTCGAGCTCTTATGTATATCTAGATGCAGTGAAGGGGCTGTATAGTTGGGTCATTAGCTGTTGTGTAAAATAAACTAGTGCTTACTCTATATCTTAGCTTTATCTTCTATGGTTACCTAATTCAAATCAACCCCGCATTCTCTTCTAGGCCAAAAGCTGGAAATAATCAAAATTTACGCCGTTGCGGATATCGTACCCAACAATAAAAAGTTTGTGCAGACCTGACACCGACGAGCTTAATCAAACGTTGCTTCAACATGAGTTCCCCAGCACCCCATTTTCTTTATTTCTTTCACGATGAACGTTGCGAAGAGGCATAACCCTTGTGGTTCGTTCTATTACTATTAGCCTAGAAGATGGAGCCTAAAGGTTTCTGAACTTATCTTAAGTAATTAGTAAATGAAATTTCTACTATCTTACATCATCACTTCTCTTGAATATAAACATCTTCTCATACCCTTTCCCTCCTGGACTCTTGTTAACATTCATCACCTTCTCCAATACCCAACCATTCTTCTTGCTATCATTCTCATTCTCTTGTGTTGCTTCATTACAGCCTAAAAGATAATCAAAGAATGCATCATTGGCATTTGCACCACCTCTTCCTTCTCCAACGTATATAAGTTTATCATTCTGTTGACTACCTCTATATCCCGGAGAGGCATTGACATATGCCTCAACTGTTTCTAAAGCCATTGGTCCAGGAGGAGGATAAACTAACAGCAATGCCCTTCCTTTTGCATTCTTCTGTACCGAATCAACATGTGTAGATCGTTGTACCTTGTCATAAAAGTATTTATTTGCTGGTAATGTTTGTTTGTGATATATCTTTGGTGATAGAGGGAGTTGTTCATAGTTATCATATGCCTTTACGAATTCAAATGATTTGGAGGAAGTATTAGGAGTTTTATCCTTCTGTTTCTCTTTATAGTGATCACTTAATGATCGTGCCCACTGTCCATTGCCGGCTCCAACTTCTATTAAACCTCTCGAGCTGTACTTATTGACGAGATACTCCAAGATCTCATCAGTATAACCAGTGCAGCCATATTGAATAAGAAAGTCTTCCCGCATCTGAGGTGTTATGCCCTTTCCATATACAACAGAATTCATTTCCTTTAATATATTATTCATTTGTACTTGATCATTATTTGCACGTGCTTCTCTAACTTTGGATGATGATAGGATACGTTTTACCTTCTCTTCATCTTTCTGTCGACGTACTAGTCCACGTTTAAGTTCTGGATATGCAAATATAGGATCATTTGGTGTAAGCAGTCTAGGTGTTTTGAGATATGAGTAGGGATATAGATATGATGAATATAATAGAAGAGTAAGACGTGATAGAGGTTGAGGTGTAGTTGTGCTTGATGATGTTTGTTGTATGTTGCTGTTTGTAGTAGACTGTATATTATCTTCACACTGACATAGTTGACTGCTAATAAATGGTTTTGTAGTATGAACATTATGATATAATCGATGATGAAGTGATGACAGTGTATTGGCATCATATTGCAATCGATGATTGAGCTTTTCTTCACTATCATCTTTGTGATTAGTGCAATTTATAGTCACCGCAGTAGAAGCCACAACTAAAGAGGACACTACAGTTGCATACCGATAATTGCTCGTATTATTACTATGCAGAGCAGCCGTAATCGAGCGTCGCATACCAATCATCCTCTGTTCGTGTACCTTATTACCTGTCTTCAGTAAAAATTTATGAGAGTTGAGATTGCTTGGATGAGCATTGAGGTTGATAATGATTGCTATATATATACGCGCTTCATTCCTCAAGACTGAGTGAATAAGAATAGTACAACATATCATAATACTGCCATACTGTTATTAGGTATAAGTTCATTCTCCTTTTTGATTGGCGGTCTCAGTGACGGCACTGAATCGGGGGTGCAATCGGCTGGCGACGTCGATGTTGTTGATGTACTGCGGCTCTATTGCAACTAGGACTAGATGATGCTATTATATTCATTAGTAGCATTGGTATTGTTATCTGCAAATAACAATGTATTGGCATTTGCTAGAACTTCACCACGCCAATCTATATCTATCACTCAAACATCATCGTCTGCTCAACAACATCAGAGAACTGCAGTAACAAACGATGTACCATTTTGTGCTGAAGCTACTTCAATATATAATGATATCAATAACTCATGGGATGTACATATCAACAGATTAGATAAAGACAATAACACTAATAACAATAGGATAAGAAGTTATGATATCACATCTCCTCGAAGTTGGATGGAACATATTGAACATTCAAGTGAAGATAATCACGGTGTTGGTGCATATACAGTCCTAAGATGTGACGCCACATACAATTCCAAATACAATAAATGTCAATGGAAGATATGGGGTATTGGATTTCATTTGAATAGATTATGTTCATCTTATAGAATGTTAATGAAACATAATCGATATATGTCATTATCAGCTTCATCAGACTATGAATCTAAGTTACAAACTAACGATATCATAACATCACTTCTTGACGAGGCAACGATTTCACTACTGAAAGAAGATAGATCATCGACTTCCAAACAAGATGAAGAATATGTTAGAACATTAATGGTAACTATACTATGGACACCTCCGAAAGAAGTAGTGAATGATAGTACTGCAAATCATAAACCAATAATAAGAGGTCATTCTACATTTGCAGGTGAAGCTCGTACAACAAATAGCAACGACGACGTGTTCCCTTTTCCGATATCGGCATGTCTTGGTATACCATCTGAACTAACATCTGAGGAACTTGCAAAATTACCAAAACGTTACTCAAATGATAATAATGACAGTATCAAATCTCAATCATTGGTTGGAGCTAATGAAAAGATATCATCATGGTGTAGAATACGTAAGCCATTAGAAGATTCTACTAGGTTTAAAGTACCTGATAGTAATGTTGGTGAGGTATTACTAGTGACACAAGACGAAAACAAACAATATCAAGATGAAGAGGACTTTATCAATTCATTGAGCATATTAGAGGGGCTAACATCAAACTTATTTGTAATATACAAAGATGGTTCTATACGAACAGCACCTGTAAATAAAGTACTATTGGGATATGCAAGACATCTTGTAAAAGAAGAAATCAGTGAACATAGACAAGATTTACAACTAATCTTGAATCCTCCGACAATACAAGATGCAAAAGATGGATTATGGTCAGAGGTGTTCATTACCTCGGCTATACGATTGATTGTTCCTATTAATCGAGTATTAATACCTTCTATTAGAGATGACGACAGCGGAAAACCGACTGTGCTTTGGAAATCAAATAAGCATTCAGTTACTCGATCACTATGGTCTGCAGTATGTACTAGAGGGAACAAATCGGCAGCAATATATGATAGTAGTGACAAAGAGTGATTGAGAATCATATTTTAGTTCTTATGTGACTTATCATGCATAGAAAGGAGTGCTTCCAAAGAGTAAGTATCGAGAGATTTGAGTTTGTTCAGCGCATTATTGCGTCTGACAACCTCCGCCTCCGTTTGAACTGGTATTTTGATCTTCTTCTTTGATGCAACTCCGAGTTTTGAAAGTTTCTTATTGACAGCATGACCCCTAAGAAATGGAGAAGACTTCTTCTTCTTTTTAATATTCAATACTCTCTCCAGAGATGTCAAGTCATCGTCTAGATAAAGTAGAATGTGCATCCGAAGACTTTCTGGTAGTAGACAGAGTGGCAATATTGATGGCAATTGAGGTTTGTCAAATGAATATGACCCGTACTCCATTCCCAGTTTGTGTAGGTATGTCTCAAAGGAAATACCTTCTGAACCTCTTCTCATTCGAACTGTACTCTCTGGAATCTTCATTTTGATTCTAGGCTGGTATGATATACTTCCACCCACTGTGGAGATTTGGTATAGCCAGTGTACAGCATCCTTTTTGTCTGACTTTGGTATGCTCTTTATCTTTTTCTTCGACATACTACCAATTACAATCGACTTGGCCTCGCTGGATACTCTTGACACATCACTCAAAAGTGTACTATCAATGCCAACATTAACAATACCCATTTTGAGATTAACATACCCAATTTTAGACGATGCTTGTTTGCCATAAGCTGAAAAGTCAGAGCGAATCACTCTCGCATGAAGTGCATATGTCTTTATATTTGTCGTTGGATAAGGCACGCCAAGAATACTAGAGGCTACACATGGTATACTGACCACGCCGTCGTTATTGTTTGGCTCTATATCAACTCCAGCTACAACCAGATGCTTTGAACAAACACCGATGAAATCATTACACTCCATTTTCCCGATGTGGAAAGTCATATCTCTGGTCAATTGTTCATCTGCATCAACTTGTGATTCCTCAATATGTATTGATTGTCCAATAAACTCCCAGTAACGGAACTTCAAAGTTGAACTAGTCCTTGGCTGAATAGCCTCAAATCGAATGATCAGTTTTGATACATATATACCAGAGAGATAGATACAATCCGGGGTCATGTATGATGGGAAACTCTTATCATCAAAAGTAGATTGTGCTGTATTATCTTTGATATGAAATGCCTGGGTGGTATCATTAACGAGTATTGTTTCATCTTGTTCCTGATCATCATCTTCTTCTACTATTTCCTTCTTGGATGTGAACAGTGATTTCAAGTATCCAAGAGCCTCGAGATGATTGCGATCTACATTGACCTCCAAGGGATCTGTTATTGATACACAAAGTACAAAGCCTGGTATTGGCATCAGCTTATCCATTTGTCCCTCCTGCCGCCCATCCTTTACACATTCATTCCAACATTCGAAACAATCTCTAAGTGGCAAATGACTGTTGATGCATTGACTTCTATGCTGTCGTTGAGCAATCCAATGGAAGTTGCTTGGATGTCGAATTGACTCGATACCATTCTTGTCGGTACTGTTCTTAATTTCTATTAATTCATCTGTGAGAGACTTACTAAGATGTCTAGCCTCCATACTTTTCCGTACTTGGTGCTTATTAAGTGAAACAGGATCGATATAATCAACTCCAAATAGCATCGAATCCAGTGTATAATCCTCATATTCATTATCAAGATTGTCAATCTCTACTTCATCTTCCCGCCGCATAAGCATACGAGCATGAAGATCAAGACCAGAGAATCGGAGGAAGAATGATTCTGATGTATCTATGAATCTCCGTCTTGACCATATCTCCTTAGTTCTGGGAGGTTGCATCATTTTGGCAATTGGGGGTTTGATTGTCAACCAAATGCCTCCATCTGGTCCTTTTCCCGTCCTTATTCTCTTGCGAGCAAAGATGTTATTCTTTGTGGTTTGGTTATTGTCTCGTTGTTTTCCTTCTGATATCGCACTACCCATAGAACTACTCCTTCGAAGTACTTTGGATTTAGGTATCGGTGTTGTATTCGAATTGCCCGTATCAAAACGCAATGTATCCATAAAATCATCACCACTTGTAACAGATAGAAAGTCTATACCCAGCTCAAAGAGTGTGCAATCATCAATATCATCACTTGGTGATTCCTTTTCTACCTCTTCTTCTGGTAAAATGAGACTCACTCTACAATCTCTGAGGAATAAGTGTGGTATCATTGACAAATACTTTGCCATTAGACTCTTCTTCTTCACCTTTTCACCTATTGTATTTTCATCAGTTGCTGACATGTCAGCTTCACTATTAACACTCGATGAGGATGTTGATCTATCAATATTTGACGGTTTTTGTGCTTTGGACTTTGCATCATCTCCTTCTTCATCGGGTTCATTTGGTACCGCTTCCAGTATTAAATGTGCATCTTCCACTGTTACATGCAACTCTTTTCCCACTAATCTAATGTTGAGGGTACCTATTGATCCGCCAGCGCCAACGAGTAAAGCCATTTCATCTTCCACCTCTTCCTCTACTTCAATATATGAATTGTTATCATCTTCTACATCTTCTTTTGGGGTAGAGAACTCGATTGGATCGATCTTTCTTTGCTCTATTTCTTTCTCTATTGGTGTATCAATTGTTATATTATTGCTCTCTTCGTCATCAAAAGAAGGCAGTGGTAACTTCTTACCCATAGCTTCTTTAACTTTCTCTTCAGCAGCTTGTCTAGAATTTCCATTGCAAAAGGCAGAACTTCTTCCTCCACACAATCCATTACCCTGAGTTGGTGTAGATGGTCCCGTATCCGATGAAAAGTACCCGTCGTCGGCTGAATCTAAACTTGCAATCCGATCTCTATTTTGTATCTTTTCATGTAATGGTAAGTGTGGGGTGTTTTCAATATCAATTATTTGTGTATGTGCCATATTATCATCTAAAGTATCGTCATATGCTGGTTGCATAGGTAAAGAAGATTGTTGGTTTCCCTCTGCTACTATAACTTTCTTATGTGAGTTGTTACCAACCCTGGGTGTTAAATCTGTATCAACATCGGCATCGGGTACCTGCTCTCTCGTAACCTTGACCTTCTTCTTTCTAACTATACGCTTTCGTTTACCTGGTAATTTCATAAGTTCCATACCCTCTCGCAACTTAACATTTGATAACTTAACACCCCATCCACTACTGGTATTATTGTTCTCTCCACCATAATCAATACCGTCCAATTGTATGTCTTCGAGGTAGGAACTCAAGAATGTTCGGAGGGTTTTAGATAAAAGAGATTTGGCCACATACGAAAACATTGTAATGCTTAAATATTAATCCTTAACAATTATAACCACTAATGCATCAATACTCAATACTGCTACAACCTCACAGCTTACTTGTTGTTTAATATACCAAACTAAAGAATAACGGCCACTAATAGTTCACCAATACGACTAGTTTAACCTCCATTATCAATATATCAAGTACGGCGAGTAGTTACGATTATGGCAGTAGCAAAACCAAACCAACTTTACCAATGCAACAACTTGCAATTTTATGAGAGTAAGTTCATTGGTATCCTAGGATACCCTACCGTACCCTTGCTGACTATCTGGAGGTTGCCTCATTAGGTAGGCTCTAGATCAGGAGGCAGCGCAGGAGCGAGACAAAGGACGCAATTGCAAAGCAAATACAGTTAATTCTTCCTCAATCCTAATATTGATTTTTAACTTATATATATGAACATACGACTACTTATACAACATGCATGGTCATTTACTCAGATCATATTTTGATCTGAACATACCTTATTACAAACACCACTTCTTCTTGATACAGCAGCTAACATCTCAGCGATCTCATCTCACCCCACAGTCTCAGATTATAAACAGGGCTACAGACATTCAATACTTTACCAACTTTCTTCATACCAAACCTCAATAATTTGGGAACACTTGACCGTCCTTGCTGCAACTCCTCTACTTGTGATTGAAGTTGTTCGATTTGATGTTGTTGAGCGATATGAGATGGAACTGGTATACTTGGTGCCTTGGGAGTATGCTTGACGACTTCCGGAGTGGCAGGTGCAGCAATTGCAGCAACAGGTTGAACCTGACGAGATTCAAAAGCAATCTCAGACAATTGCAATTCTAATGTTCGTACTCTCTGTCGAAGCATCTCATTATCCTCCTCCAATCCCTTCACATTGACTTGTGGTACTTCCTTATCCTTCTGTTGCAATTCCTGAATTGTAACCTGTTGTTTCTCCATTGTTGCAGTTAAGGACGTAAGGCTCTTCTCTAATATCGTATTCTTCTCTAGCAAATTAGAGATTGTACTTTCGTATGTTGCAATAGCCTCCTCATACAGTTTTGTCTTGTAATCCATTGACGATTCAAGTTCAGCAAATGTCTTAGTAAGTGTACCAATTTCTGCTACCAGTTCATCCTTTTCCATTGAGGTATCAATATCCAAGGGGGCAGCGGCAACTGAGCTTTCCATTTCAAGATTTGGCATAGATGGTCTTTTGGCAACCTCGGTGGCTGTGTTACCTCCCTCAAAAGATAATAACGAGTCTAAATATATTATAATATGAAAGTAGAGAATAGATGTATTTGTTAAATATAATCAATAAGAATATTGCAATGTGGTAATAAATGATATAATCCCGGATAGTTTTTTTTAATGTACAAAAAACTTAATAAGATAAAGATGATAAAAGATATACATACCTTCCATACCAAATTGAGCTACAAATTCGGTAAATGGATTAAATTTCCACAGTGGTTTGCTATTGTCTGCAGCAGTATAGGCACGTAGAGGTTGTTGCTTTCTCCTATTCCCATCACTATTACCTTGTGACCATGATGATTGGGGTTGTGTTGATGTCTTGGATTGAGATCGCGATGATAACGATTTGGGTGGATATGGTGGTGGAGATGGCGTATAGGATAATACCGGTACTACGGCGAAAGCCGCAGCCGTAGTAGAGAGGGTATTAAACCGCATGATATTACTTCAACATTACGCCAAATAAATATTAAATAGCAATTGTCTTTAGTTTAGTTTTCATGTTTTATTGAAATAGGAAACTCTGTTTTGGATGTAAGAGGAATGCGGAATTCAAATCAACCTAAAATAAGGAGAGTAATGTATCATCAGAAACTTATTGCTAATTGTTATCAATGTCTAAATACAATTCTGATTCTTTTCTTTAAGCTTCCTTTAATTTGGTAGCAAAACAACAAATATTCACTTCTAATCTTACAACATGGGGTTTAGCCAACACTTCGTTAGCTAGGACGATGATAAACGGGCAAACCGAGGGGGATATCTCGTCCGGGTTCTTCATTTTAATATGTTCAATGGCTGTTATCTAGCCGAGGGAAACTGTGTCTAATGACAAACGGGCAAACCGAGGGGGATGCCAAAAAGCACGTCTCTAGGTCAGGTGTACCAAGTCTTGATGAGGCAAATGGACAAACCGAAGGAGATGACTCATCATACGAATACTTGGTACCAATATGTGGAGGTGTGGTTATGCATGAGTGGTATATAATATGTTTGGTGGTGATGATGGAAACACACGACGATGATAAACGGGCAAACCGAAGGGAATATCATCGCTCGTGTGATTTCTCATCGATAGGGAAAGGGAGGAAGGAATGGGGAGCTCATACTTAATCTCGTTGAGCTCCCCTCATCTCTCCCAAAAGCCCTAGATTGCGAGCAGAGCTCCAGGCACTCATTGCCCGTCCCATACGTCCAAGGCCGCGACGAAGGCCTAGTCCAAAGACCTTGGGCCGATCACTTGATCGTTCTTCTGTGACCTCTTTCACTTTAGTTTTGAGTTGTTCAAGCTGACGCTGTTGAACAATATGGAGTGGTAAAGGTGGCCTTGGTGCTGCTTCGGTAGCGGAAGTGGTAGCAGCCAAAGCTGTTTCCTTGACAAATGCAGGAGGAGAACTACCCCCAAATAAATTGGGTGCACTAGCTCTTCTTTGTTTGTAGTGCACAACTTGCATTTGGCTGTATTGCAGTTCGTGTTCGTGTAGATTATCGCCCCACAACTCTCCCCATAGCTTCAGATTGTGAACAGGGTTCCAGACTTTTAAGGCTCGTCCGACCCTGCTCGTTCCACGACGAATACTTTGTCCAAATAACTTACGTACACTTCTTTGATGATCTTTAGACAAATGCTTTGTATCACTGATACTACTGGCTACAAATGTATCGAGACTCTTGGAAGCAATTTTAAAGCGGCTGCGGGGAAGGATGTCACACGAGTCTTTCTTGACATCCACTCTTGGTTTGCCTGAAGAAGGAAATGGTATCCCGCCATACTTTGGCTGCATCTCTAGAGGTGCTGAGGACATGATCCTCTGCCTCTGCTCAAGTTGACGTTGATGGAAATTGTGAGGAGGGACAGGAGAACTTGGAGGCTTTGGTAGATTATTGGTATCATTCATATAACTCCCTACTGCTACCTCTGTACTTGATTTCTTGTCATTGCCTTGGGGTGCAGTGAAGGCATGGTGAGGCTTTGGTACCCCCACCTCGAGAGGTTTTGTTTCCAATGCATCCATAGTCTTCTGGCGTTGTTCGAGTAGTTGACGCTGCTGGAAAATATGGGGTGGTACTGGCGAAGTTGGTGCCTTTGGCACATGCTTAACAGTACCAACAGCAACAGTCTCGACATGCCGGGATGGTATCTTCAGGGCATCATTTTTCGACGTAACGAAGGCAGGTGGAGATGGCAACTTTGCCTTACGAGAATCCCCTTCACTCAATTGAGATTCCACTGCCTTGATGACTTTCTGTCGATGTTCAATTTGACGTTGTTGGTAAATATGGGGTGGGACGGGTGTGATTGGTGCCTTGGGTGTAAGTGGCTTTGTTTCCAGAATGCTACGGGATGCAGCTGTTCCCACAGTCTTCGACTCCTTGGACTCTGAGGCTTGTGGAACGGCAGTAGAAGATGGTAATACTGCCTTGCGAGATTCAAATGCAATCTCACTTAATTGCAATTCCAACGTCCTCACCCTATGCCGGAGCATATCATTTTCACCTTCCAACGCCTTAACTTTACCCTTCTCTTCCTTGACATGTTTCAACTCATCAAGCATACCCTCCTTCTCTTCCAACTTTGCAGTTAATGCTGCAATTCCAGTTTCCAGCATAATATTCTTCTCCTTCAAACTTGATACTTTAACTTCATATGTGGATATAGTTTCCTTATACAATTCAGACTTGTATTTCATTGAGGATTTTAATTCAGTATATGTCTTGGTAAGGGAATTAATCTCTTGGAGTAGTTCATCTTTTTCTTGGGATTTAGCAGTATTACCCATATTATCAATATCACCCAATGTCATCATGGGTTTTTCTAATTCAAGATGGGGCATAGAAAGTTTAATGTCGCGCGCATTCGCGTTGCTGGATACCCCCTCATTAGAAAAGATACGATCTATGAATAAAAAGATAATAAAAGATATATGATGTGTGAGATATATTAATATTTGTTTTAATACCATCAAACCATATTAACCACTAATAAATACTATTTGCAATACACTTACCTTCAGAAAATTGAGAAGCAAACTCAGCAAATGGGTTATAGTTACCCATGTTTGGCATTTTTAAAATTGATGCCCATGATGGTTTATTATTCGGTCGATCGGCAACAGTATATGCCTGTAGGGGTTGCTGACGATTACGCCTACTACGCCCCTTTTTACTATTACGTCTACCCCATGAACGACGAGGGTTTGATGTTGGTGTATGTGATTGTTGATGCCTTGGTGTTGTTGAAGAGGAAAGGGCTGTTGATGATGATGATAGGATAGATTTGGGCGGATGAGAAAATACAACTTGTGGATTGGATATCGATAACGCCTCCGTGGGGAGAGTTATTGCAGCCGCGGCTGCTACTATTAGTAGCGACGCCATGGTGTTCAACGCCACAGATTTATGCCCTATTATTGCTTGCAATATCAAGTAAAATTTTAGATGAGTGAAGAATGAGACAGTGGCTTGCTACGGGAGATTTAGGTAAATTTCCCACTTTTGGCTATACATCTAACTAAGTTATGTATGAGACCATTCTTTTGTAGTTCTAGAAAGTGATAAATATTAGGTGGTTTCATTGCTAAGAGTAAATTTCGACCTTCAACCTTCACACATAATGATGTCAGCTAATTTAATTCAAATTATGAGAAAGCAACCTGTTACTATTAGAATGCATCTGGTCTCGTGATGATGATATCAGATAGGTAATGTAGTGACGACCGACGATTTATTGGTTGTAGACGGTTGTAAACAGTACATACTACATACATAAAAATTAATTGCAAATCCGATAAAATAGTAGATCGAGACCAATAGTTATTTGCAACATGGCCAGTCTATCTGATGGCTTCAAGGCAAAATGTGAGAAGAAGCTGAGTGATGCTGCGGCTGGAAAGTTTTTCACTGCAAATAATGCAAGATTACTCCCCTCATTTGATCGATGTGATGAGGAGAAAGAAACTGATAGCGATGGTAAGTGTACATATCTTGTGTTAGTATTTATTTTGTGATGTTTGATATCAATATCTGATCATATATGATATACTAATATATAATGTACACATTGCACACACGGAGTAGAATTAACGCTTGGAGTTAAGCTAGGAGAAGGTGCTTTCTGTGATGTGAAGGAAATTACTGCAATTGTATTGAAACGCCGCAATGATGCCAATGGTACTAATACTACCAAAAAACTTGATGCATCAGTGATACATCCAGTAGATGAAGCAGATTTTCCAACGATATTCCAAGATAAGAATGCTATACGAGAATACATGTCGGAGAATTGTATGAGGGATACTGATAATGATGATAACAATCGCAATAATAGTGGAGGTCAGGCGGCAAGATATGCACTGAAACAATTGAAAGCAACTGATACACAAAAACAATTAGAACAAGGATTGATCGATATTTCCTTAGAGTCCAAGTTTTTAGCATGTCTCAATCATTCCAATATAATTAAAATGAGAGGAGTTGCAGGTAAGCCATTATCACCCAACTTTGGCATAGTATTGGACAGATTATATATGACCTTAGAAAATAAGATGGATAGATGGACTGAGGAATATAATATGGCAAAGAGTGGGGGGTTTTGTGGTTGTTTCCAATCTGTGGATGCTCGTGAGAATACTAGACTTATCTTGGCAGCAATCACAGTTGCCTATGACTTATCATGTGCATTGAGATATATCCATAGTAACAATCTCATCTATCGTGATATTAAGGTATTTTTATTCTTTGTGTTATTAACATTTCGTTTCTCTTAATTGCAAAACTGACATATAATCATCTTATTGAAAACAGCCCGAGAATGCCGGATTAGATGTTAGAGGAGATATTAAGGTATGTATGCTGTTCTTCTGTGTATTTAGTTGTTTCCATAATTGCAAAACTGACATATAATCATCTTATTGTCAAGCTATTTGACTTTGGGTTTTGCAAAGAGTTGACAAAGAAGCTTCATGATAAAGCTAGTGGATTGTATAAACTCACAAAGATGACGGGAAGTCCTCCCTACATGGCACCAGAGAATTACTTGGGCAAACCGTACGGACAATCAAGTGATGTATTTTCATTTGGAGTGCTACTCTGGGAGATGCTACATCATAGATTTGCATTCTACCATTATACGAAGCCAGATTTCAAACAAATTGTGATAGAAAACGGCTACCGTCCATCAATAGACAAGTCTTTATGCTCATCGTCAAGAGTTTCGCTTTTAATTAAAGAATGTTGGAGTCCTGATCCAAAGAAAAGGCCAAGCTTCGATAGAATTTCCCTCTCATTGAGGACTGAGTACCAAGAGTTATCAATGGAGAAGGATAACAATGATGATGAAGATGATTTAACTCGATCTCAACGTCTCATGCATGCATCAGTAAGGTCTTTTAGAACACGTCGTAAAAAGTGAGTATTGATTGAACTAGATAGCTAGCTATTAGATAATATATGTGTTTATGGTTTTCTTAATTTGAATACAAGATGTAAAGGTCTGTCATTTACACTTTCAAAGAAGTCAGGGTGTAAATTCATATGTTCTTTTGTAACGCCTGCCTCTTGAATATCATCAATATGAAATCCAGCTTTATTAATAGCAGATATATAATCACCCAATGTTTTGTGAACACTCATTATATTCAATTTGGTACCATCAATTGTTGATATTTGTCCATATATCTTTTCATTTCGTGAAGTGTAATATCCTCTTCCTTCTGAATCTAAATTGAATACTGATGCCTTATCATGACAAAATATCATACTTGGATGGGGTACACTAAATACGAATACTCCACCAGACTTTAATGCTTGATATATTTGCATAATTGCATCTTCCATATCAGTAGTTGTTAAATAATTGAATAAAAATACTGCAATTGCAATATCAAATTCAGGACTTTCTCCTTGTTCTTTCAAACTTTGTAATAACTCTCCTACAGGAATTGCATAATACTTAAATCTACTATCACCTTCTGATGTAGTTTGTGCACTTGATATCATTTCTTGTGATATATCACACCCAACTACTTTTGATGCACCTAATTCTATAACCTTTCGTGCACAATATCCCTCTCCACAACCAACATCCAACACTACTTTGTTGCTATTATCACTACTACTACCATTAGTTTTAAGTTCATCGGCCAGCATACCGAACACTACAGGCCGGCCAGTGAAATCACTCAAACATCGAGGTTCAGTACGAACCCAATTGGTTGCTTGTTTGTTATACATTGTTCGAGAATCATCCTGTGATGATGTCGTGTCCTTCTGATTTGTATTATCATTATCTACTACCGACGATGAATCACCACCGCGGATACTGTGAACATTGTACAAAGAGTATGATATTTTCGAGTATCTCCTTGGTCGGAAAGCACTAACAGGAAGAACAATTGTAAATAAAGCAAGTAGATATAAGTTGATGTCTCTCATCATCATATTGATGTTTAGTACGATATTGTGTTGCCAAACTCGACACAACTAAACATAGGAGATATCAAATGACCCCAACTCTTCTTTACAAATCTTAAAGGAGATATTTATTATATGTGCCATATACGTTGTGCTCTCTAGCGGATAAGTCACTAACAAGATAGTTATGAGAAAACAACATACTTTTATGATTAGATGAATCCCTAAGATGAGAACCCGCGTAATAAAACTAAGCACAGGAATAATATCGAATAATATCGAATGAATTTATGTCACGAGAGATGACTGCATAGACTAGTGCAACATCTCTGCCTCATAATTCAGTTATACAAAATACAACTCTTGTATACAATTGATAGTACTATTATCATCAACAATATACTTTTCAACTATTGCAAACGATAGGCATCAAAAAAAGATATATGGATATACAATCAACACAATCATGCCTCCAATTCCAAACATTGAAATTTATTCATCGCCTTCATCTGAGCAACTCAAGAAACCAACAATGCCTACAAAGGATGTTGATATATCCTCAATCTCTATGCTCATCTCTAATATACCAAAGGATGATAAATACAACGGCGACGATGATGCTACATTACCCACTGTCGATCTATCACGATCATCGACAGCCACCAGTCATCAAATAAACCGACGATCATCGACAGGAGACAACGATAGCAAACTACAGCGTAGTAACTCCGATCCAACTGCAACAGTAGAAGAACCATCCCGTCGTCATTCAACAACTGATGTAGATCGTCGTGATTCAATGGGGTTAGCAAGTTTCTCCAACTTATCAAAGTTTCTAGCAAAGGAAGGATTGATCGATGCCAAGCAAATCAAGAAGAGGAGAGATCAATTGAATAAACAAAAGAGTACTAGTTCTATATTAAGTAACTTTTCAGATTATACAGATGGCACTAAGTTGGCAGAAGGTAATGAAGAGGAGTTGAATGAAGAGTTTACAGCGGCGGTAGATGACTTTGCATTGCAATTGAAGTTTTATGGGAAAGATTGTATGGATGAAGAAACTTTCAATCTATTGTTGGATGATATTGGATATAAACGTTCACGAGATGGGTTATTTGATGAGTTATTGAATGAGGTATTATTAGCTTCACCAAACTTTGATTATACAAGTCGTTCGATCAGTGTTGAGGATATGAAGTTCCTGTATATGAGCGAGCCATACAAGTTATCATCACATGCTGCATTCAATAATGGGGAGGCATTAATGAGTTATGTTGAAAACTTGTTTAGGAAGGCGGATGTTACAGGTGATAATGTATTGGATAAGGATGAACTGAAGGTCTTCTTGACAAAGTTGTTTGAGGGGAAGGAACCTAGTGATGAGGAATTGAATGAGGTAAGTCTGTTTGTGTTGCCGGAGAGAGAAATGAATTATGCTCATAATATGATATGTTCATATGTCGTGCTCATGATATGATATGCTCACATCGTATGCACTTTTCCTTCCTCCAACAATATACACACAGGCATTGAAGGTATTGGATGTCGATGGAGATGGGAACATTGATTGGGATGAATTCAAATCATTCATGCTCAAGGCAAATGTCAATGAACTCTCAGAGATATCAGACTTCAACGAGAACCTACTCTCTCCATCTCATACATCTGAAGAAGAGTTTGTTACAGCCCTTGAGAACTATACCAAGAGTCATCGTGCCGTGAATCACCATCTCCTAACCAACTTGGCTACTGCCTCATTTGGAAAGAAGGAAACAGCTGATATGCTATTAAGGTTCTTATCAGCTTATTCTCAATTCAACTCTGGTTTTATTTCGAACGTCGAGACACTGTTAGGGTTGTTGGATAACAAGAAACACGCCGAGATTCTCATGGAGAACCTCGAAGAAGAAATGGGAGAGTATGACGAAGAGACGATGGTAGCATGTGAAGAGATGGGCATCCCCCGAGAGTCTGTTGAGAACATTCCTCACTCAGAGTTGTTCAAGGATTTGTTGGAGTGGGTTGAGACTGTTCTACAACGGTCATATGGCAAGTTCATCCCAAGTTATATCTGTGAGAAGCTCAAGCAAGCCATTAGCATGTGTCAAAGCTTGGGAAAGCTGGGTCTTCTCGCTGCACTTTACTTTGGATCCGAGTTGATTGTACCGGAGATCTATTCATCCATCCTTGCTGGTCTCAGAAATTCTATTGGTCTATCTAATGAGGAAGCCAGGTTCTTGATCCTTCACATCGATATGGATCAAGATCATGCTGAGGCACTTCGTGAGATTATCATTGAGAATTGTCTTACCAAGGCCGACCGGTTGACATTGGCTAACTGCACCAAGATGCTCCTCGAGGCTAGGGTGAGCTTTTACGACAATCTCATCAAGTATTCTTCTCTTGATCCAATGGCTCGTCAGCAGGCGAGTGATGCCATCTCCTATGATGCTGAGGCTGAGAAACCAAACTGTATGAGTGACTTTACAGCAAGGCCTGTTGTATTTGAGATGTGTAAGGATCACGTGAAGGGATCTTCCGTTTTGGACGTTGGATGTGGAGAAGGATATGTAGCTCGTAAGCTCGTCAATCAGGGTGCCATTAAGATTGTTGGCGTTGATATCAACATTGCTATGGTTGAGACTGCCAACTCTCATTCAAACAAGACAAACACCGAGTACTATGTTGAGGGAGATGTTTCTAATCTCAAGGAGACTCTACTCAAGACCACCAATCAAACCAATCTAATGCCGGGTGCTGGGTTTGATCAAGGAATGTTTGACCTCAGTGTAGCAGTATTTGTATTCAATTACCTCACAATTACTGATATGAACAAGACATTCAAAGACGTCTTCTCGCTCCTTAAGCCAGGTGGTCACTTTGTATTCAGCGTACCACATCCATTCATGTCAAATCATGACGGTAAGTCTATCCTCTGTTGCTTGTCCCATCTGTATCTATGATCTAACCTTTATAATCTTCCTTATCTACTCTTTTATCTGTAGGCGAGAACTTTGGCTTTGTACAGCAAGATTCGAAGAGCAACTACTTTGCATTACGAGATCAGCTCCTATCAGGACATGTTAGCGGCATGGATGGAGAAAGGCTTAAGATTGGCATGTATTGCAAGACATTTGAAGACTATATCAAGACTGCACGCAAGTATGGTTTTGAGATTGTAGAGATGGAGGAGGCTAGGGTGAGCCCCGAGAGTCTCAGTGAGAATCCAACCTTCTTTGAGAGCGTCAACGGCGTGCCTTTGCATCTTGTAGTCAAGCTTCGGAAGCCCACAGCTGGGTTCATGGCAGGAGATTCAGGAAACGTTGCATCTTCTGCAAATTCCCTTAATATGTTGCCAAAGAAGATTACTTGGAGTAAAGCTGCCATGAGAAATCCTCAGAACTCATTCTTCCTCAGGATACCTGACCAGGCAAAACAAGAGCTTTACAAGGCAGCACTGGAATGTTACAACAAAGGTATTACCGTCGAGGAGTTAGACTTGGCTTGTGATTTCCCCTCCAAAGCGTTTGCTTCTCTCAAGTCTTTTGCAGTGGGTGTTCGTAATCTACTGCTACATGAGACAGGACTAGTTGTACTACAAGGGCTAGACTTAGATGTATTTGGCAGGACAGAAGATGATGAAGAGAAGATGGTATCGTGTTCCAAGATTGCATACTATCTTCTATGTAATCATGTAGGAGCTGTGGACGGAAGTGCTAGAGGACGCCTGTTTGATGTTAAAGACAACAAAATCAATGCCAAGGGTGTAGATAATGTCTTATTCTCGGTATCAAACTGTGAAGGTGAGTCGCTTACTTTCTCATATGATACTTTATATGTCATTGTATCTCACTGAACTTCTCTCCTTTCTCTTCCTCTTCTAACACAGCCAACTGGCATACTGATGGCGCTTCTAAAGACCGTGTTTATGACGCTGTTTCTCTGTTATGTATTCAACCTTCTAGTATTGGAGGGAAGTCGAAGGTATCGAATGCTTGCAACGCCTATGATCAACTGAGCTTGAAGATGCCAAAGTTCTTAATGAATGAACTACACCGTCCCGTGTCTCGTGATATCCTCGAGAATGGTAAAGGTAACAAGAAGGTGCTAGGCATGGAGAGTCAATTATCTCGTGCCGCAAGTATCATGACACTTCGTATCAGTTACAACTCGTACCCCATCTTTGAGACTCAAGGCGACCGAATGAGATTCAGATATATGAGGTTCTGGATTGAGAGTGCACATGAAAAGATGCACTGGAAGGTTCCAAGTCTTCTCCGGATTGCAATGGATGTCTTGGATGATACACTTGATGAGGGTTGTTGTTTTCATGAAAAATTGGATCGTGGCGATATCATCATTTGCAATAATGCATGTGTTGCTCATGCTCGTGATAGCTTTGAAGATCGTGAAGGTGACAAGTCTCGTCATCTTGTACGGGCTTGGATGCAAGTTCAGAAGGTGGACTTGTTGAAACCATCCAATCATCAGCAGCCGACAACTGAAGTTATGGAAAGTCGTAAAACAACAAATAAAGAAGAAAGAGCAGCTAAAGCCGCTTAGACAAATACAAGGTACTTTCAGGGTTCAGCATAATGAAGTGTTGAGGAGTAAAGATGGGATGTTTACTCAATTGTACATAGCTATTTCTGCTTTGAAAGAGTTGATGTGAAAAGCTTACAAAGGCATGAAAGGGGTTAATGTTCCTGTAATCATTAATAATAAAACCAATTGTACACATATCCAGTGTTCATTCCAATTGTATACATGGTTGTGTTCGTCGCCTTGCTTACTACTTACTCTCTCAAGGATACCACTAGGTATCTTTGGTATCCTCCAACAAAGCAAAAGTAAAAAAAACTAAATAGATAGGGTGACAAGCCTTCAAATAGGCGGCGTTATTGCAATATAGAGACAAACAATATAGTTTAAATAGTATATAATAAGCATATTTATTCGGTTTTAATAATAATTGCAGCGCCCGGAGTAAATAGACATCTATACATAACACAGCACAACTTCAAAATTTTAGCAAAATTTGAGAAATTCTATTGAATACCTATCAGCCATTTATTAATATATAAAGAAAAACAATACAAAGTATGGATCCAAGAAAACCAAGAGATCCACGTGATCCACGTCATAATACTAATGATAATATATACCGTCCATCTGGAGGTCAACAACAACACAATCAACGCACACCAAAACGAGTTGGCAGTGGTGACCCCAACAATGAACATCAACATCAATTATTAAGTAGCAGTAGTAGGGAAGGACGGGGATATGCAGGACATACTCCACATAATACTAACCGTGGATATAGTGGAACATCTTCTTCATACCATCGCGGATCATCATTCGATGATGCCTCACCAACCAATTCTCGTGGAGTTAATAACAACTCATCAGCATCACGTTGGGGAAGCGGTGGACGAGGACGTGGTATACCAGGTAATAATACACCCTACCGTCCCTCCAATAATAACGGACCAATAACATCACAATCATCATTAAGTAAATATACAAGTGGAACATCTTCATCAAACACACCATATATTACCAAGAATGATTCATTCGAATCACAACAACAAGGAGGTGGTGGAGGTCGAAAATTATTTGCAAATCCATGTAGAATTCCCGGACATACAGATCATGATTGGAAGGATTGTCCAAATAATAAATTTCGTAGACAGCAGGGTAATAGTAGTTATCGTGATTTAGGTTTAAATAAGCAAGGTAGTCATTCGAGAGATTTAGGTTCTAGTAGTAGAGGATTTGGTAGGGGTGGTGGATTAAGTTCTAGTTATTCATCCATGGATAGGGATAGTCGAGTTGGTGGAGGGATGATGAGTATTGATACAGATGTTTCTGGACATTATGGACCCGCTTCCGCAGCGGATACTAGTACCATGCCAGATAGTCGAGGTAGTCATGATAGTAGGGGAAGTTTCAGTGAACGTCATAATATGGAAAATAGTAGACGTTCATCGTTGGATAGGGGTGGTGGTAGTACCGGAAGTGGATTGGGATTATCGGGTGAGAGTGGTAAGGGATATTCAGATATGGCATTAAATTCTTCACGGAGTAAGAGTTTTAATGAAAGGGATTCTGGTGGTAATGAAAGGGGTGGTGGACGGTATCAACCGTCCTCAAAACCTGGTGGCACTGTGGGTGGAGGCGATAGGCGAAGTTCATGGTCGGGTCAACGGGGCAGTGTAGATCGTGGAGATACCATGCCTGGTGGTCGGGAAGGACATCATTATCAACGTTCACCTAGTAAGGGATCACAGCAACAACCGACTTATGCGAGTATGCAGCAGTCTTCTCAACCTCGTGCCGCCCCTCATCAACGAGATCCATTACCTTCTCCAATCACATCATCCAATTCTCGCGGATATTCCTTCACGCCTCAATCACAAATGAAGCGCAGTCGAAGTTCAGGTGTTGATAGATCGGGTCCTCATCATCAGGGAGGTACACCAGGAAGTGCCGAGTCCGGGCAGATTCGAGATGACCCCATAAGTCGAATCCCCGCGCCTCCATTTAACAACAACAAGAATCCCTCGCCAGGTCAAGTGCGATCACCGCTGTTTCATCGTGCAAATTCATCTCCAGGGGAAATCCGTACTGGCGAGAAGAAGCACCCTGCTCAGCATCGCCCAAGTTTTGAAAGACACAACAGGGCTGCTGAAGAAGGCGAGGAGGGAGAAGAGGAAGGTGGAGAGATTATTGAGAGTTTGTTTGAATCTCCTTCACCTCGTAAACCAGGATTATCTATCAACACATCAACCGCCAATGATTATGCGGCAGCAGCAAGAACAAAGGATGGTCCATCACCGAGTCCACGAGGCACTCCGCGAGGATATACCAAGCAGACTTCAACTGCCTCGTTGACAGCTTCACCTCGAGGATATGCAACATTTACATCTCCAAGTGAGGCTCGAAGACCATCACTTACAACGGATATGTCACCAGCTGTAACTAAGACCAAATTGCCATCAACTCCTCATCATTCTGTATCAGCTGTTTCTGAAGCTGCTGCCAAGAAAGCGGCTGCCGAACAGGCCACGCCCAAACTTCCACCACTAACCTGCACCTCATTAGGAGATGCTGATAAAATAGCCAAGGCTCAAGATATCGTGGCTGATATGGTGGAACTAGCTGACTTTAATTCAGTAACTACTGATAATGGAGAAATGGCACTACCAAGTAAGATGCAAATTACTCAAGCCATGTCAATTATTGAGAATAAGATTAAACTCAAGGGAAAGGAGGCAATGAGTTGTAGGAAAGAAGTCAAGGCCTTGGAGGTTGAGGAGAAATTAGAGGCTGAAAAGAAAGTTAGGGAACAACAGGAACGTGTACTAGCAGTAGAACATGAGTTTGATATGAGAGAGAAGAATCGACATGAAATCGTGTCTAGTAAGAAGGATCAATTAACGGAAGCAAGACAAAAGCAGAAATCATCACACGTTGAAAAGCGCGAGGCTGAAGTATCAAGAATAAACGGAGTTTGTCAAGCTGAAATTGCCAGTCAGAATGAACCCATCAATGCTCAAGTTACATCGCTATATACACAAATGCAAGCTGCCGAACAAACAATTGCTGAAATTGATACAGCGATACTTCAACGTGAACTTCAAGAGTCTGCTGCTAAATATGGTACTGCCATACAGCCCATCATCATGGCCGAAGACGGCACAACTGATGATGGTACGGGTATACCTACCATGGACATGCCAGGAAGGATGAGTGCGTTGGTAGGAAGCATACTGATGCAAAATCAAATAACAGCCAAGAAGGCACATGAGGAAATGTTGGATTGTATTCCGTACATTCCCGATGCTGAAGCTATCACGAAAGAGGCGGTTGATGCAGTCAAGAGTGGAGGATCAGAAGAAGATGGGGATTACCAGGAACCACCAAAGGAGTTGATATCAAATGAGGAGTGGTGCAATCGTGCACGTAAAGTCACAGGCCAGCATGATGCACTGTACACGGAGCCCAGCGAAGTCCCGTTTTACCACGAGAACAATGCACACTTTGTTGAGATTGCACCTCAGATCAAAGATTGTATCCGTCGTAAGAATAAGAAGCTTAAGAATCGTTGGAAGTCTTTGGCAGATCAATACGTCGTGCGTCAAATGGTATACAATGAAACGTCAGGGTTGCAGGGTGATGTAAGTGAACGTGGTGGATATCACTCGGTTGCTGGAATGATTGGCCGTGGCGGAATCAATAATGATGGTAACTCGATGGATGTATCATCTGGGGGTACACCCAGCACTCCAGGTGGTAGTGAATTAGGAGTGCGAGGGAATAATCCTTACCGTCGTCAGCGTAATCGAGGTATTAATAATGGTGATGTCGTACGAAGTGATTACGAGCTTGAACAACAGATTGCAGAAATTGCTGCCAAGGAGGCTATGGAGAAACGAATCAAGGAAGGTGGCTGCTCCTTGCCACGACAACGTGGATGGTTGGAGAATGTAAGTACTTGTATATGCTTGTATTTCTTTTCGATGTACCATTCCAATGCTCTTGCTTACTCATGTATGTGATTCTATCCATTTTATAGCAACTATATGCAACCCACAGTAATGGCTTCTTCGGAAGAGAAGTTGATGATGAGCTTGCTGATGACGAGGAGCGGCGACACATTAACATGTGGTCTGATATGGAAAAGTGCATCTTCCTCGATCGTTTCCTTCACCATCCCAAGGACTTCCGCAAGATTGCTTCCTTCCTAAAGAATAAGAATACGAAAGATTGTATTGCTTTCTACTATGATTCAAAGAAGACTGTTCCATACAAGCACGCTTTAAAGGAATTCATTCAAAGGAAGAAGCGCAAAGGTGATGTTGTGAGTTGGGATGCCACTATCCAATCTTGCTTGGCCATGGGTGCAGTGATCAAGGCCGGCACATCTCCAGAACAGCCTCTCAAATTTATTTTACCCGAACATGACTTTACATACCACACTAAGAACTTTCATCCCATGCGCCTTGAAGTGTTTGAGAATCTTAAAGAGGTGGTATCTCATGCCAAACAGCCAGATGAGAGCAAGTCGGCTGGAGGCAAGAAGAAACGCTCGAATTGGTTTATACTTGACGCACATGAAAAGAAGTATCTTAAGCATGATTCAAGTGACGATCATCATCATAGGCGCAAGTCATTAACTGAGGCCATGGATACTACCAGCGACGATGATGCACCCATGAAGGTCAAGCGCGTAAAGAGGAGTAAGGAAGATGATACAGAAGAGGAGGGTGGTAGGAAGAAACAGAAGACTCACAAGGCACAAAAGTGGAAGGCTAGGGAGAAGGATATGTTGTACGAAGCATTAGATAATCATGGTCATGATTGGGCGGCAATCTCAGAGATTATGGGAACTCGGACGCCTACCCAAGTCAAGAACTACTATTATGACAATAAGAAGACCATCACTAAAACGAGGGAGAAGATTGCCAAGATTAAGGCTGCCGCTGATGGGAGGAAGAAGAAAAAGAAGAGGGGATTGCAGGGAGGAATAGACACACCCAAGAGTCTAACTCCAACCACCGATGGTTCTGTAGTTGATAGTCGCAGAACCAGTCTCTCATCTGCCGATGCTCAGCAACAGCAGCAGGCAGCATTACAAGCCCATGGAAGAAATGACCAAGATGAACAATATAGGCAACAATTGCAGCGTATGCATCAGCAAGATCAACTCCGACAACAGATATTGCAACAACATCTTCAACAGCAGCAGCATCAACAGAGACAAGAAGAGCTCTATCGTCAAAATCAGCAAATGCAACAAGAGGAGGTAAGTAGAGCCCTCTTTATATATTATTTGCGTCACTGTATCAGTGACATCACACTGACATCAATCCTTTTTCTTTATTCACAGATATACCGTCAACATTTGAGACAGCAAGAAATGTTACAAATGGCGCAGAATGCCCAACACACATTTCAACAACAGCAACAGAACAACGCGGCTCAGCAACAAGGAAATACTGTACAGCAACTGCAAAATCTTGCATCTCTGTTACAAATGCGTCGATCGGATAATTCTCCTCATCCAGATAATTTTCAGATCAACCAACAATTACAACAGCATCTACAAGATCAACAGGATAACCAGAATGCTGACCTTCAACGAATGTTTCAAGCTGCCGCCAATTCAGGTATCCCTCCTCATGCATTGGAGGCTGCATTAGCGGCATCTAGAGGAAATATGCAACCTCAACAACTTCAACAGCAGCAAGGAAGCAATAGCAACAATAATCCTTTGGAACTCTTAAGAAGGTTGGCAGCGGCACAACAGCAGCAGCAACGACAAAATCAAGGAGGACAAGGCGGATATAGAAATGTGTAGAGATGTTTGTATCATAGTTGAATTAAGTTAAGATCTCATTACATGTATATCTCATTCAAATCTCAAGGGACATCAGCATCATCTTCTTTTGTGGGAACAACGACAGTTTCTAGAGTTTCATCTATCTTCTCCCCATCATCAGCATTGCCATTGGTTGCCTTCCTTGGTCGTGCGCAAGCTTTCATACTGCCGGTTATTCCCATCTTTAACTCCTTCCAACTTCGAGTGTCTGGAAGATGCGCATTATCAGATTTTATTATGATAAAAGAGAGGAGATTAAAAGGTATGTTAGTGCATATGATATACAAGGGCAATCAATAAAGGTAAGCTTAGGTCGAATTAGGCGGCCAAATCACGGAGACTTATATTGAACACCTGCATGCACATGTAAAATGATACTAACGCGGACTTTCCTGTCCTTACCACTTCATCATCTAGATCTTTACCAATCATGGGCTTTTCTTCATCCAAATCATCGAGAGGGAAAGTGCCATCATTATCATTTGAAAAGTTCACTTCTTCCTTGTTTAGGTTCAGCTTTGCTGCTAGTGCCGATTGTGCTTGCCTAGCTCTTTCTTTTTCAACATATAATCTATCCCACTCACAGTCCTTCCATTTTCGTTTCTCTTCACATGTCAGCTCTTCGTTTGCAGGCTGGCTACTTAACTCGGAAAGGAACTTAGCAACATTACTCTGCTTTTGATCTTCTTTCTTCTCAGTATCATCTTGACTAATCTTGTTCGAAGCCATGATACCACGGACGGCCTGCTCACGTGTTGGGTTGATTCGATTAAAGGCAACAAAAGTCTGAATAGCATCAAGCAAACGATGATCAGTGACCAGCCCTTCATCTTCTTCAGTGCTTTGCACTACCCTAGCTACATACTCTGTTCCGTCACTTGCCTTGACGATCTTGCAACCATATCCCTCAAGTACTTCTTGCCCTCCACTGCCACGATTTCCACAGCCATGAATATCTAATGTACTCAACGTATTGTTCTTTCTCAACATTTGTGCTAAACTCAAAGCGCCTCCATTACCGATTTTGTTTTTATACAGCCCTAAACACTTCAGCCTACTGACAACATTATTACTTAACGCTGCTGAGATCAAAGTAGTACCCGACGCACCAATATTGTTGTCCCCTAACCAAAGTTCAATCAATGCACATGATGGGAGTTCTAGAAACGAAGCCATTGCTTCTGCACCATCGTCTGATATGAGATTGTTGTTTAGCCATAGTTCAGTGATTGATCCGAAATGATCACGATTCATCAGCAAGTTGGACAGATCAATAATGGGTTGATTTGTAGCTTTACGGCCAACAAAGTGTACCTCTGTGATAAGGTTGGGGTTATTGAGAGGATGTCGGGGGTCGGACAAGTCTTCTTTGCTCTGTTGTTGCTTTTTATTGGATGGATCATAATTTGGATCATCCCATCTTGAGCCGTTGCGCATTAATACATACTTCTTATGTGCAAACTCCAAGTCAGTAAACTATGAAGTGTGCATATAGATTCAAGATAATGGATACAAATGGAGGATAGTGTATGAGTAAAAGATATGATCATAAGATATAAACATAATATAATATGAACATGAGATATGAGCATAAGATATTATGAACATATGATTCTTATGCATAAGATATGAACATAAGATATGAACATAAGATATGAACATAGATTATATGAACATCGTACATTCATATAGTATACTCACTTGAGTTTGCAACTTGATCAATAGCTGCTGGATATCAGTAGCCCTAGGACTAAACAAACCTTTGAAGAATGTTGCAACTGGTCCCGGCCGAGTTGTATTATGTTGTGTAGTATCTTGAGGGAATATCTTTTTATAGCCATTATCAAACCCTCTAAACGGGACATTTGATGATTCCTTTTCTCCTACAGACATTGTTAAAGGTGTATTACTTTGGGTATGTTGCTGCAATAGTTTGGACGCCAATGGAGGTTGCTGATCATTCATATCTTCTTTTTCATTCATATCAACTGTTTGCATTGAGGTTGTATCTTTTCTATCTATAACTTCAGTCATTTCTTTTAACCACCGCTTACTACACAGCTTATTCAATATATCATATATCCCCCTTTAAGAAACAATATCTCTTGTTGGATATCTTCTAACTACTAAATAAAGGATACGATTGAGGGGGGCGGATTAAAAATAAAATATGCAAAATGTCGAACTTTTTGTCAATTACCTCGATATATACTTTTCACTTAAACTGAAAACTGTAATGAACAATGAACTTTGGTAACAACAAACAATACTCGCTGGAATTGCTTGTCTCCTAACGCCATAATACTCTACAAGCGTGTATTACTTCTCTCTATAATATTGCAATTATCCGTATCTCAAATATGCGCGGCAGCGAAAGGATCCTCGATAATAATATTAGCCATATCGACAACAACAATACAAATATCTAAAGCTAACCAATTGCAACAAGTTAAAGAGATACAAAAGAACATTGCAAAGGGTAGTAGAGAAACGAAACAAAAGCCTTCAATTGTCGGTTTATCATCTACTACAGGTAATAGCTCGGATGATGATGAACTCAAGATTATGAATAATGAACAACAACATACAACACATAAGAAGAAACTATTTACAACTAAACCCAAATTATTAAACCACAGTTTAAAGACAAAGAATTCTACAATGAAAACAAATAGCACCTCTACTACTACCACTTCAACTACATCAAAATCAAAAGAAGTATCACCATGCACACCATCATCCGAATGTGAATTATGTCCCTATAATTATAAGGTATTAATTGAAAAAGAGGATGAGAAGATTAAAGGCGAGTATGATAGTTGTTTGAAATATGGTAGACAACAAAAGTTTGAATGCACGGTGTTATTCCAGGGTAAGAAAGTTTTGGTTTTTGATTTGTATTTGTCTGTGTTACACATATGATTTCTAATCTGCACTGTTGTCCGTCCCTTTACTTGTATAACTTTCAATAGAGAGCGAGTCTTCTAAAAAGCAGGCACAGACACACTCTGAATTTAGATCATGCAGGTATACAAATGCAGATGAACAATATAGAATGGTAAGTGAATATGGTTTGAGTTTGGGTAAAGCGGCTTGTCTCGTGCGATATGGTATACTCATCTGATGCTACATTTCTTCACTTCAACACAGCTACGAATGCAGATGATATGTCTCCTAGTAGGATTCTTAGCAATACGGAACGTGAAACGACAAAAGGTAACATCTGCTAGTTTATTCGACCAGCGTAGAATGAGGATACAAAATTCGAAAGAATATATCAAGAATAGTGATAGAGGTATCAACAATACCAACAATACTAATAATAGCAGTAATGGCGGCACGAGTTCATCAAAGAAGCATGTAAAGTACTCTGCATTATCAAATAAGAGTTCAATGAGTGGGATGGAAACTATTGAATTAACGTCAATGCATAACAGTCCAACAAATTGTGGCTATACATTCGATAAAACTACTGGAAAGGTACCCAAATCACCCGCGCCTAATCCAAATAGGGATGTAGAGATTGGGGCTAGATAGCATGTTGGCGTTGGCGGACAGCCTTTTCTGCTTCAATCTTACTTGCTGTTACATATACTCCGGACTGAAGGATAGTTATTCCTGTTCGTATGAAGTGCTCTTGGTTATTGTTCCTGACTTTGGCTTGATGAGATGAGGTCCTCTAAACAAAACAAGGAAATGGCACTAAATGATGGGAAAGAGTAGACAGACTTGGCCGCGGGAGAAGGAAAGAGTAGAATTACAGGAAGACCATTTCCACTTACTAGATTAAGGAAGGTATACACCAAAGTTGTCTAAAACAACAATCTCTTATAAATTATAGATATATACACTGAGGAGGACAACAAATAAACAACATATAAAACAGCTGACCCTCAGACCACATCAAACCAATTCACATATATAGAGAAATTGATTTAAATGTAGCAACCCCCATTAGGACAAGCACCACCACATCCAGTATCATCCTTCCAGGCCTCTGCCCTCCAATTCTTATTACGGACATTACAATTACCTGGACGTATGTATCTGCACACTTGGGTGCGGCAGAACTGGTTACCATACTGCCTTACACTTTCACCACAGCCAATATATTGGGTTGCACGCCATACTACTTGAGTCATGTGTGCATTCCTTGGGTACGGCCAGCTGAGTTCTTGATCAACCCACCTGTTCATAATCTTTGCACAAGAGTATCGGTTTCCCCATGACCCCGAACCGGAGTTCTTGGCAAGGTTCTCACCTTCACTTGTACCCTTGGCATGGACGAGGCTACCACCTCTGCAGTTTTGACCAAGTCGATTCGCATAGGCTTGGGCAGATGACTTGAGGGCACGAGAGTGTCTCACGGGACGGTAACCCTTACCACCGTGATGGATACGACGCTTGGCATTGTGTGCATTAAGCCATTCGGTATCACGGGCAGTCATACCGTTACGCCAGTTGAAACCAATCTTGATAGTGTGAGATTTAGACCCAATGAAATATCCACCACCAGCAACCATGTTTCCATCAACGTACATCTTGTACCATCCCTGACCATTTTTGCAACAAAGACCATCTTGATCATTTAATCGCAATGTGTATGTTCCAGGGGGTACACACTTGGACATGGTCTTAGTTTGGAAGGCACCCACATCCTTATTACTAATCAAGTGAGTACGGCCCCCGCCAACGAGAGATACGATGGTCTCCCTTCCGAATTTGTCAACCTTGAATTGGATCCTAACAGTCTTACATCCACCACGTCCTGAAATAGCAACCTGCTGATTATTCTGTGGACGAGGAGCGGGTGCGGGAGCAGCAGGCCTTGGA
>Ga0214478_100020_pt1 | contig 62343 bp, 50 predicted proteins | sample M1_20Mar14CPVII9_2_FD_178001 | JGI IMG/M metagenome (GOLD analysis project Ga0214478, IMG submission 178001) | Marine eukaryotic communities from Monterey Bay, California, United States - M1_20Mar14CPVII9sort6BwellD7 | ecosystem: Environmental > Aquatic > Marine > Unclassified | place: USA... | reverse complement strand
GTGGATATTCTGTTGGTATTATTGCATGTTCAATACATTTACCATGACCTCCATATGCAACTTTATTCGTACAATTTGTAACACTACACTTCCTACCACCATGCTTTCTACAAAGGCCTTGGAATTGTGCATTCATTCCACAACCATCAAATAGACAAATACTTTTTTTACTTCTTTTCCCATCGTGCTGCTTTATACAGAGATCACTTCCGCATCTACTTTGTGATGTGCAACCTTCCTCACTACACAACTTTCTGGGTGGGTTCTTATAATTGCGTTGATTTACAACATTCACATTATTACTACTACTGTTTTCAACTGAGGTACAATAATTTGCGGATTCATCTGATGATTCTAATTCATCTAACTCTGCTGCAATACATAGTATATCTAATCCTCTTGTACTAATATCATGTCCGCGCTGAATCTCATTCGATGATCGTTTAGTTATCATATATTGTGGCTTAGTGTAGGGACTCGTATACTTGTACTCGTAGATATATTATTGCAGCAATTGTTGCAAAGGCATAGCGAATACTGTAAAAATTGATGATGGATAATTATCAATGCATGTATTTATCATGGCCGACCGTTTAGCCAACATGTGTATATATGCGCCTGTTCGAGGTACGCTATACGGTTAATCAGTTGGTCTATTGCAATCATGATAACCTAATAGTCCGCAGAGTCTATTCTTGACAACAAGGCCGTTCCCTAAAAAACTGGGTAAACTGCCCCCTGCCAGAGCAGGCCTAAGGTTAAACACTACATTTCCCGTGTGCGCATTATGCTTCCCTGAATATATATGAACCCATATCCGTCTTCATTCTTCAGCCCTCTTGCACATTGGAGACCCAACAGCAACGAAGCCAACAATTGATATCTACAATGTCGACTGTGAGTATCGATAATATAATGATGCAAGATAACTTTCTTGCAATTTCCTCATCTTTTAACTTTGTCACTTTCTTAAAGTACCACTCGAGCTGGCTGATATAGAAAGACCAAGTTTTGATCAAGTGCTAACCGGAGCATTTCCTGCAGGTTTGCGGGTGCTCAATGATGGCTCCTGTCTTTTTGGCCTGTACAATAGGCTTGGGTCGATTGGCAAGATGTCGCCAAGTGGCAAGGTAACATTCTTGACGCTCCCTGGCAAAGATGCATTCCTTCACTTAGATTTCTTCCCTTCTGACGACGACAGTTCAATGACATTGTGGCTTCTTGCATCATCGGGTGATTTCACAACCCAACAACAGCCTGATCTTATGATTAGATTGGATGGTTTTTCTCCATCAAACATGACTTTCAATGAAGGATTTAAATTCCGATCAGCCTCACAGGGAGTTCTGCACCGTGTGCAAGCAATTGATGGTGGAAAGAACGCTCTTTATTCCATTTTGACAGAAGATAAGCTTGCCATGATTTATGACACAGACGGTGACAGCCAAGCAGTAGATCTGTTAAAGGACGTTGGATTTAAACTTGAACAAAGCTGTGCTTATCCGGACTACAGCACCAAGGAAGACACCCCTCAGCAAAGTTCTGGACACAACATGACCAGAAATGTCTTCATCTGGGCTCTTGTGTCTATGATGATGTGGTGGGGGTATCCTTTTCAATAGGAGGTGGAGGGTGTTGCTTGTCTGCCTGTTTTACATGTATTCCCTTCTGTAGCCAAAGTCTACTATGACGGGGAGATCAGAGTGTTATTGGGACTGTTGTCCTGCTGTACTTCGCCATCTTTCAGGAGTACCAATCCTGGTAAGTATAGAATCCTAGAATGATCGTCAAGTCTAAGTTTAAATGGACACCAACTTATGTCAAGTGTAACTCTGATGTTATCAGTCTTGTGGTCTTTGTTGAACAACTTGATTCGGATCTGGAGGCCAATCATAGAACCGATTATATCTAAATGGCACTGATGGTACAATCACCTCTCGTTTTCTACCATCAGGTAGATGCGTTTTGTTGTTTCTAATAAGAAGTGGAGAAGTCGAGAGACTAGTCTTACGCTGAACGAAAGAAGGGGACTCTACTGTGCTTCTCTTGTGAAGCATTAGTGGAATGGTATTCCTCAATGTCGACTTGTGATAGTTTTTGGCTTGAGCCAACTGACTCATTCTCTTCTCTGCTTTCTTGTCCTTCCTATTTTGTAGTATATCAATGATACATGTACTACTCTTCATATTTTGAGGTCCGAGACAAACCAATCCGCTAATGAAGAAGAACTTCCTCCAAGGGAAGATCAAGAGTACAATCATTAGACAAAACAAAATGATTAATGTGACATACGAGAGAAATGGATCTTTCCACATTAACACGTTGAATACAGCTCGAAAGGCTGAGACAGCAATGTCGAATATCCACAAAACTAGCGAAAGGAGAGGATTCGTCCTCTTTGATACTGGATTCTTTGTCGTGTTTATTCCAAGTTGCCGCTTGGCTTCAGTTCTATCTTCATCCACAATAAACAGTCTATCATCGAATAGATGAAGGCTTGCTTTCTGCGCCTTGTGATGCCACTGCTTGAGCTCTTGTTTGATTGATGTGCCTTTCTCTGCTTTGTTTGATACATTCTGATCCACTGAAACGATACTTTGACGGCCGCCTTGCGGAATATGCATGAGATTCTGCATCTGCTGCATTGACGTCCTACCACCTCTTCGTTTGTTTGTAGTAGAAGCAGCAGTAGACTTATCCTGTGGCAGTGCTTTATGTTTCAGTCCACTGAACATCTTCTTTGTTCTGTCTTCTGTTTCATCTTCTTCGTCGTAGTAGTGGTCTTGTATTTGATTCCTGGGTCTTTGGCGTACACAGTCAACACCACATTCTGAAAACTCTTGACGTCAGGACATTCAACAGTCACAGGGTTTAGATTGTGAGCCTTTGTCCTCTTTGTAATATCTGATATACTATTTGGGAGATAAGCCAAAAGAGCAGCCCTTTTACCTTCCTCAGTCCAGTTGAGTTGCAAACGAAGGCGTACAGACCCAAGCTTCTTTCTGTTGTACACTCGTGAGCAATCTCTTAGAGGGAGTGTGATGTCGATCAGATTAGCATCTGGAAGTTGAGCAATATCAATCATGACTCTTCCAATGAAGTCATCTGTAGACTTCTCGCCGTCGTAATCAAAGATACCAACATATACTTGAGAATATGCATTGTGAATCGGGATAGTACAAGCTCTTCGGCTAAGTGGTAGCCAACAGGGATTGCAATTGTCTGGTATTACATCAGTCACAAATGCAGAGTTATCACAGACTATATAGCATACAGCATCAGTAAGTCCATTGACGTCCATATTTGGTAAGCCACTACATTGGATCAACTGTCACATAAGAGAAGATGTTGTTTCAGATAAGTACCTGCGAATATTATATTGCACATAATCTATATGCACATCATTATATAGATTCTCTCACCTCTACATTCAATGATCCAATCTCATCGGGTGTGCCTTTCCTAAGATCATGAAATGTCTTGGATCTCCTCAGTAACTCGGCTGAAAGATCCGTCTTTGTAAACCAAGTATTTGGGTAGCAATACAATGGGAAGCAACGGAACTCCATCTCTCCATGTGAACCAGTGGGTTTGTCTTGATCTTGCACATGTCTGACTGAGCTAGTTCAATAAATCTTTGATGTTTCGGCTGCAATAGTTTCCCCCGCTTTTGTCCTAACCCTCGCATTTGCCTTTGCATGTCTTGATGGTAGTATACTCCCGCCATAGCCACCTGATACCTTGGTAAGGTTGCGGTGCAATGTCTCGGCAGCTCGAGCATAAAATGCTAGTTCCCCCTGTTGACATTTGAATTCAAAGACTTGGCAACTTTTATCGGTATAAGAATCGTTAGTATAAATATTGCTCTCGTCATCAGAGAAATCAAAGTCAGCGCCCTCTCCATTATTAGCATGGAAGGTACCATCTAATAGTTTCATAAACCTATGCTTTAACAATACCACTCGATTATCTGGTTTGCCATTTACTGATGGTACTAGAATCTTGAAGGAGTTACTACCAATAGCCTGAAACTTCCATGGAACCTCCTTTATTTATGTGCATATCATATGCACATTTGATAAATATGATACCATATGTTAGGGGAGACAATCAGCAGAGGTACTGAGTAATATATTTATGATAAAACAACACCGATACAATGATATAATCTTCTTACCGCAGGAATGTGTAGATATTTTTCATTCTCTAACTTCTCCTGGAACTGCTCGTAACTGGCAAACACTGTTACTCTATTTCTATTTCTCACTTTCCTTAGAAACGGACTCTGTCCATTTGGATACTCTTTTAATGCAGAATCGTCTTCAATTATACTTATTGAAATATCTTCCCCATTCTCAATGGCAAGGTTATTATAAAATAGCAAACTTCCACCATTGTCGATCTTGATAATCAACATCCCATATCTATATCGCTTTTTGATAACTTTACCATATCGCTTGCACATACCAACCCGTCCTTGTATAAATTTAGCAGTCGGTATTGGAGCATCAGTACTTTGGTTTGATGGGCCACTAACTGGAAGTGTTGTCGTATTTGAAGATCCATTGAGTGATGATGCATCATATCATCGTCGTCAAAAAGCATTGTTTTTTTATTATTATTTGAAGTAAACACTATTTCTATGGTACCCCCTCAGCATATATCCCTCGGCACATATCCGTCTACTTGCAATTATCTATCCATTGCAATTGTTATATAATTAGATATAATAGGTAGGGCAAGGAAGGTGAACATCATTGCAAAGATATGAGTTGTATTTTGTATGTGTTTAAGACTGGGCAGAAAAGGGCTGTTATTTTTTTCTTAGTATCCTATCTAGGCCTTTCGCTTCTCTAGTAAACTCAATTGGATCGATCTGTTTCTTACTAGTATCTTACATATCATCTTTTCAATTCTTTACATATAAAGTTTTCGGCTTGGATTTCCAAGTAGATGTTCAACTCATACCCAACATTTCACATAACATACGATTACATTCTGTGTACACAACATACATCATCCAGAGATATCTTTAATAAGTCTCTTCATTCATATCAGACATGCATTTACGAACAACATCTGCGGTAATAACCTTATCTCCTGACATCTTCTCAGTCTCACTTAACATTTTAGCTAAGAAGGTTTCCTTGGCTTTGTGAATTCGTTCAGCAATCATCATCTGTTGTGATGGTGCCAAATTTGCCATCCTTTGATCAACTCCAATCTTTTCTAAAGTAGACTGCATAAGAGCATCCATAAAGTTGCCCATTTCCTCTTGCCCGTTGCATACTTTTGCAATTGTTGATTCATCTTTTGTGGATGCTTCCTCTCCAGGAATTGTAAGTGGTGATGGTGGAGGCGATGATTCCCCAGCCCGACGAAATGTCATCATTTCATCAGCTGTGACATAAAAGGATATGAATGTTGTGGACGTGAGATATAAATACAATTATACATACGATAGTCATAAACAGTTGCAAATGTGCACATGATATGTCATCATTACTACTACTCACTTGACAAATTCAGTAATGTTTTGTGACTAATAAAAGCAACATCCTCCAAGTAATGTCCTTCAAATCCAAGCTCTTTGGAAATACAGAGACAGCAGAACATATTGAGTTTTTTACAAATAATGCGGCAAATGACAAAAGATATATACACAACCATACCTGCCATCGGTGCATAACTAAGCCTATAAATTGGAACTTTTATATCTGATGATTGAACCGCACCTTCTTGTCGTTCTTCATCAGATAAAGTGTGCATATTATCTGTCTTGCCTTGAATCTCAGCTGCCCACCAAACTGTCACTCCTTTTGCATCCTGTGGCGGTTGAAGAGCAGCAGCTGCTTCCTGATGCGGCGGAGTCTCTTCGTCTTCTTCATCATTGATAGTCCATTTTACTTCAATCTTATCCCCAGATTCTAATCTGTATATAATGACATGAGATATACATGAGTGAGAGATTTATATAGTTCATATGAGATAACAATAATTTATTATGTATAATAACATGATATGTGAGTTGATAAGTTATATTTTACAGGACACAGCATAATTAATTTGTTCATTACGTCTCACTTTAAGGTACCTGCAACATCAATAACCTCCGGTGATGGTATACTAACTCCACTATTATCCCTACGACGCTTTGCCGCTTGCTTAATCTGTTCTTCGGGTGGTGACTTGAGCATGGTTTAGTCTAGGTGGTATAGAATAAATAAGAAGATAAAGTTAGTAAGGGTGGATGGTTGCACCGTGTTCCCATGCACCGTGAGTAAATATGAGAGTGTGGCAGCTATGAATATACCCAACCGCCGCCACCTACTGCAAACTAATGACATATAAATATAATTTACGCTCTCCATAAATTCATAACTTACATGAACAGCAGAATGTATATATAGACAACTAACGGTGATAGGTTCAAACTCCTACACTACGACATAAACGATAACAACTGATTTGCAAAACAATTTTGAATTTTATTCCACATGTAAGCATCTCCTTCCTCTCCCTCTCTAAGTAAGTTTGACAAGTGAATGGATGACGGCAACCCTTAACCTAGTGTCTTAAACACTGCTGATACTTTCTTTCATCTTATATATTAGCTAATCTATATAAAATACCAAGACATTTCCCTAAACATAGCAACAAGTACCGTAGCAACAAATATATCAATTCCCATCATACAATCACAAAACACCCGACCAAGTGTCCAAACAGCTATCGACTAGTTGAGGACTAACGGCTTTATCATCCATGAATACATCCACTAGAGCACTGCCTATACCGTCAAAGTTTGCTAAGCCCTGCTCATTCCCATCAACACTGACCTTTATACCTTGCTTAGTGCAATCGAATCTAAAGATTGTTCCCTTTGTAGCCTGACCTCCCTTACTCTTCACTCCCTCAATGATTAGTGTTTCTAGCTCCTTTACATCAGATGGTGACCCACTATATCTAGGCTTGACACCTTCGGCAATGGCACCAGCTATCGTCTCTGCGTCTGCTTTAAAGGTCATTTCCAATACGAACGATGTGTTGACTTCACGAGCAGAATTCCTCAAGGCAGTTTGAGCGTCTTTCTTTTGTTTGCCTTTAGCAAATGGTGATAAAGCTTCAAGCGTTGGTGGCGAGGAGTACATTGCTACAGCATAGACATTGATTATTGCCTTCTTGCGGACCCCTACACCAACAAGATATAGTCCGTCCTCGAGCTTGGGTTCAAAGGACACGCTAGTGGCTTTATCCTTTAGTGACTTCATTTTACTCTCAACTTCTTCATAATTCTGCTCAACAACTACTTCTTCAACTGCTTCACTTATATCAGCAGTCTCTTCAACTACAGCCTTATTGTTGGTCGTAGGTAGAGGTGGTGTTGTACTACTATCACCTTCAATCTGTGCACCAAGAGATTGGGCTCTGGCAATCTCTTTTTGTATTTCCGCCTCCAACTCTCGTATTCTTGCTTCCACATCTGCAGAATCAAAAGAAGTCGGTGATATTTCCTCACTCTTGGGCTCAATAGGGGCTGGTTCTGATGTGGCATCGCTATCGTTAGCAACTTCTTCTTCAGTTAAATCAGCGGTCACCTCGGTAGTGTCTTGTTTGAGTGTTGCTTTGGTCGACTCGTCGGTCTCCTCTGCAGTAGAGGGTAGTACCTCTTCACTGACAACCTCTTCTATAACCTCCTCTACAACAGATACGGCTTGGACACTTTCATCGGCGATTACTGGTGCCTCTGATGTAGATTTCATTGTCCAGTTACTCAATCTCTTCATCAATACACGAAGAGAAAGCATTGTTCGCTTGCTTTCAGGACCAATGTTTACTTCTCCTCCATTCACAGCTTGCGCAGCATTTGATCGACCTCCTATTTGGATACAATTCTCAACCAGTGATGGACTGACAGTATCATCGTCCATAAATACATCTACAAAAGCACGTCCTAAGCCTCCAAACTTTGCAGTCTGTTTATAAGAACCGACACTCACACTAACTCCCTCCTTTGTACAGTCAAATTGCAATGTTTCTCCTTTATGAGCGTTTCCTCCAACAGTTTCTACTCCTTCTTTAATCAATGCTTGTAGATATTGGACATCTGCATCAGGACCGCTATAACGAAGCTTGACACTGTCGGCAATAGCTTCGGCAATTGTATCAGAATCAGCTTGTAATATCATCTCGAGAACAAATGTTGTTCTTGGAGAAGCTTCTTCAAATGTACAAACTGAGTTTCTTAATGCAGATCTCGATGATGCATCTGATTGTGGATTAGGGCCGGTCATAGCATCCACTAAAGCTGGCGAGACATACATTGCAACAGCATATATCTTGATACCCATCTTCTGCCGTATCCCAGATCCAACCAGAGAAAGATCATCAAGTTTAGATGAAAAGTTTGATTGATAATCTTGCATCTTGGACATTGCATTCTTTAGCTTGTCTCTTCTCCGTGCTCTATCTTGTTTGGAGATTTCTGCATACTTAGCAAGCTCTGAAATATCATCATCAAGGGAAGTAGTAAACTCTGGCTTTAACTCCTCCCAATCAATTGTCTTGTCAGCTTCATTACCCTCTAGGAAGAATCCATACTTGTCTAGTAAGTCTAAACTTGTTCTATCGCCTTCTCCGTAACATATTGTAACTTCATCTCCCTCATCAATCGGTTTCAATGCTTTGAGGGCAAAAGTAGATGTATCATCAAATTGACGTGTCCATTTATTAACACTAATCTTCAACACCGCAGTAGGATCGTGTGCATGGTTTGCCATATCAATTAACGGAATGAGAAATCCCTGTGCCTGTTCAACTTTTTGGTTTGTGGGGAATACTCCAAATAACTTGTCATCATTATCAATATTTGGATCATTCACCATATTCCATGTAGTTATTCTTCTAGACCTCATCATCCAAGTAGCCCAACGTAATTCATCTTCATTAACATTATTCTTTTTAGCAACTTGTTCAACTATTTGTTTCCTATCAAGTGCTTCTTTTACATATCTCGGTACCTCCAATCCTTTTATATATTCCTCTGACCAAAAGTCGGGTGTTAAGCCGGCATCATCTCCTGATGTTGGTATACTTGGTAGAGTATTTATGTAGGGAGTATATTCACTATCCTTCATGAAACGTTGTATGAAATTTAATCCTTGATATGCATCATCTAAATCATCATCAGACCAATCTTTACTACCCTCAACTTCTTCAAATTTGTCGAATATTGGAGAACTCAACGAGTCGCCAACTAATAACGCGGCATTATACGGTACCTCTACTATAATTTCACCCTTATTTATATCTTTAGTTGCATATAATCCCCGTAAACCTGTTTGTCTATTATTATCAATCTTTACTGATGATTTGAAAGATTCTGAATCATCATTCTCTAGCCATCTCATCATTGTGTCAGTATTCGTTGCAGTCTCTTTTACAGCTAATATATTATTCAGAGCAGCAAATTGCGGTGGTATACCAATACGAGTTATCCATAGGAGAGGAAAGATTGTATTGAATGCTGATACTATTTTGATGTTTGAAAGGTATAAAAAAATAAATGACATCATAGTAATTTTCCTCTTGTGTATCGACGACGGCCTGTCGACGACGCCACCGCCTATCAATAATGATAACTTTCTTACTATCATGATTAGCTGTTAATAATTACAATTACGCCATAACATAAGTAGGATTTAGGTTTGAGAGAAGGAGAGACATAGAAAGATAATGAGTTGGAAGACTGGAGGGGGGGAGTGATAGGATACCGGCGAGGATACCCCGACCCTCCAGAGATGTCTAGGGTAACACCTAGCTCTTCTTTGTAGTGCATAAGAGTGTATATCCAAGAAGTTCACATCTATATTGATTAGTGATTTAAGTTACACACGTCCCTCTAATCATACAGTATATCAAAACAACTCTCAAATTCGTCACAGTATTCTGCATCCATTGATTCACAACTTCCTAGACCACTCTCAAAACAACACGAGCGTACATCACATGCCTTGCGGCATCGTTCGATTAACCAAGGATCTCTTCGAGCCTTGGGAACACATGCCTCTTCTACTGCCGTTACTTCACTTTGATTCTTCTCTTCCTTCTGCCAAGCCGTCATTTTAGAAGGGTCTGATATTAATGGCTTCGGAGATGGAAGCGGAGGCGGGGTAGGTGATGGAGGAGTAGCAGGTGAAGAGACACTGCTGTTAGGCGTTGGACCACCCAGATCGAATTCATGTACACTACCATCCGAATCGGTAGATGTAGTGTGCAATACTTTACATCCTTGATATGCGTCGCATACATCATCACCGTACGAATCACGACAGTTGCTTTCCGTCCCTTCCGTAGAAAAACAGCAGAGATAGTTCGAACATAGAGCATGACAACCCGTTACCCAACTATCACCTGGAATGTTATCATTACAAACAGCTTGTACAGCATCAATAATGCCTTGATTCGGAGTCGGTGGTTTGTCTTGTTTATTTACACCGCCATTAGTGACTTGATTGCTCTTATTAATGCTGTTGTTAATGTTCTCGACAACTTGAGATGGTTGTTGCTCCTCATAGAAATATTGCTCACATATCATATGATCTTCACAATCCTGTGTCTCTTGATCATAGCAAGAATTGCGACTAAAGCAGCAAGCAAACGGAGTGCATTTCTCTTTGCATACCTTGGAGTTTTGTTCAATGGTATCTGACGAACAGATGATATTGAAGACTGCCAATTCGACATTCTTATCTTCTTGTTCCTTATCAATGAATGAAGTACTGGATTCATCTTCACCATACTCCTCAACATCGAAAAATTCTTCGCAAATACTATACTCGTCGCATTCTTGCTGTTCTTCATCGTAACAGGAGCCATTGCCTTCACGAAAGCAGCATGCAAATCTCGAACAGTGGTTCTTGCATATATCCCAATTTTGTTGCAACTTATTCATCGTACTACAAGAGTCTTTGAATGTTTGAGATTCAGATGCTTCAGTTGTCCCTTTATACTCAGGAGAGACTGACCCATCCTTCACATCAGGCCCTTGGACCAAAATATCACATGCTGCATATGCCGTACATTCCTCAACATGATCACTTTTACAATTCTCACTTTCCAATGTACTAAAGCAACATAAATGATGTTGACAAAATGCAGTACAATCCCTCATTCCCTGAAGTGTGGCAATATTGTCTGATGAGCATGTATCCTCCAACAAAGTAGTATCTGCCTTACTTAAAAAGAAGTTTACATTCCCTTCATGACCCTTGGACTGAGTATTAGCATTATTCATATCAAAGTCGGTAATAACATTCTCACATGCCGCATATGCAAAGCAATATGAATTGGGTTCAGCGACACATGATCCATATTCCTTCTCCTTCTCAAAGCAGCAGTAATGTCCATGACAATGTGATAAGCAGGCATCACGTCCCACATCTGTCTTGAGTGACTTTTCCGAACAAGATTGGAATATATGTTCGGATAATGTAAGTAATTCTGCTTGAGTCATTGGATCAAAGTGTGAAGTATTATCTCCCTTGTCTTTCTTGGGCAAGTGTGATTTATGAAATGTCATATTAAAATGAGGCATGTGTATCTCATCCTTTTCATGTTCAATCCATTCCAACCATTCCTGTCCCTTGGTATGCGTATGTTTATTGGAAAATAATTGTGTATTTTCACCTTTATCAACAGTAGTAGAATCTTCACCTCCTTCTTCCTCAACAGGTAAACCAGCCTCATATCCAATAAATCCACCTCCAAAAACCAAGGCAACAAATGCTAATACACCACAAACTACCTGAGTAGTTGAATATCCCATTTTAACTCTAGGTCCTCTAGAATAACTTGGCACAGTAGTAGTACGTCTACAACACCAACTACTACCATTAGGACAGAATGAGAATTGACTACCATGTCTTCCCCATCCACCACCGACAAAGATACGATCATCGTCATCATTATAGGTTGTTTCATCAAAGACACGTTGATTTAACATATTATTTGCCTTTTGACGACGTATCTTTCGTCCACTGCCTATATTCTCTTCATCGTCACTATCACTATCACCATCGTGTAAACTAACTGGTGAAAATCCCCCGCCTTTATCAAATTCTTCTTCATCTATTTGGTATACATCTCCTATATTACTATCATTATCAGGAGTGTTGGCATTATTATCACTCCAATCAAATACACTTGAACTTGATTCTGGCTCATCACGATATTTAATGGCTGGTCCGCCATCGATATTATTATTCGGAGATAAAGATGATTGAGCAGGGTCATCTCGGAATCGAGTCGACGGACCTCCATCAGCTGCTAGTTCTACATCTTCATCGTCGTTGGTAGCGACTGGGGCAAATAATGGTTCGACCTCTCTTGTATTATCATTAGACTTCTTTCCCATTGTTGGTATGTATTTACAATGATGACCTTCAATAATCTGTAGTTTGATATCTTATGTTCGACTCGATTTGCAATGACCTTATTTTTTATATCTCAAGAAGTAATAGTCCAAACGAGTTGTTGATTATTGTTATCTCCTAAACTTCAATCAACAATCAAGATTAATGTAGTTGGATAAGGTATGTGGTGGATATTCCATTGATAATAGAGACAACAACAATAAGCCTCAATGTTTGGTCAAATTTGATTACTAAACAGAGTAGTGTATCCTATCAGCGTATCCTTTACTTTCAAACTGTTGTACATACAAATGTAATGTGAACTATGCCGCCGACCTTCAAATGGTAGCGGAGTGTATTAGCAACTCCGTATACGATACAACCCCACAGTTAATAGTATTGAATATTGATTCATAAACAGTTTATGTTTTGGTGATAAACATATCTTGATTATTGTTTGCAACTCCTCAAGAAATACACATATCTGCTACCAACAAACTCAAACGAGAATCTACACCATCATGCAACTCCTAGCAGGTTTATTAAATACCATTTTAAGTCCACTAAAGAACAAGGGCCATGCTCGTGTTCTATCGGATTCATCCTCAGACGATGAAGAAGCTGTATCATTTCGTCAATCCATGACAAAGAAAGGCATTGCAATGTCAACTGATGATGAAGATACAAAGCGTAAAAGAAGAGGAAGATGAGTCCTAAACGTTCTCAGCGGAATAGTAGCTCTACGAGGAGAAGCTCTATTCGAAGTCTGAATAAGAGTGGTAACAGTAGTCGAAGAGGTATGAATACCAGTACTAAGAAGTCAATGGTAGCAAGAAAGGCAGTGACAACAAAATCATCTACCAAACACAAAGTCAAGGTTAAGACTGAACCAACATGGGAACGACGATCACGACGTAAAAGTCGGGGATATAAGAAGGGTAGTCTTAGTGAATCTTCTCTAACTAGTAGGGCATGGAGTGGTAATGGCACACGAGAAGATCCGTTGGTATTGCATTGATGATGATTATATGAAGATAGTTGAATATTTGTGTAGATTGTGTGTTTATATTATGTGGGAGAGCAACTTGGTGTGTACATACTGATGGAGAAAAGATGATATAATGAATCAACAATAGGATTTAAAGAGTATGATGACACAAAGAATCAGTTGGTACAATATAAGTGGGAGAAGGGTGATAGTAGTAATTCATAAAAATAGAATGGGAAGGTGTGTTTAGTAGAGTAGAAGAAGTCTCGGAGTCAGTCTTGTGTTTCATAGAAAGTTCTATCTTGTCTTTTATACTATCTATAAATTATATAATAACCCCCCATCGTTGTCTCCTTCTTCTCGACAACTGGCTATGCACTGAGAGTATTAAGAACATTGTAGAAGTTTGTAGCTCGTTCATGACTTCCATCGACTGGGCCTGTACCGCATGGAGGATTATGACAACCTCTATTGACAATACCGCTCACGGCATGTATGAAGCTATCATCAGTCATACCTTCATCAACAAACTTGTGCAATTCATTCATGTAATTCCAACCTCCCTCGTCATAACTCTGTAAAGACTCGACCCAATAAAACATACCCGCAATCCACTTCAGCTCTTTGTGCTCTTCACTTGCACATATAGCATCAGGTGTCTTGCAGAAATCAATATCCGGATATCGGCTGCCTCGTCCTTCCTTTGCAGCTCGAGCTCCTAAAAAGTAGTTCAACTTTCCAAAATTACACACACCCGTGGTCTGAATCACTCCCCGTCCCCACCAACAGCATCCTTCGACATCAGTTCGTCCATTCCTATTAGCCACAGGTACTGAGTTGTCAGCTCTTCCGGCTTTTTGGCCGGGGTAGTCTTCGCAATACTCGGGAGGGTTAGCCCAAGGGTTGTTGCACATGTAACCATAGTCCCACTTGCCAACAAATGGGTACTCAGTTTTGGGTCCACAGAACAATGGAGAAGGTGCACCGTACCACTTCGCGTGTGTTGTGCCTTTGATTGACATGTTTGGGTCTACAGGACACTCCATGTGCTTCTCGTGTTCAGGGCAATGGTAGTCCTGGTAACTCTGTCCCAACTGACCGCAGGCATTACTCAATGGATATACCGAATTGAAATAATCCCAACTATTCTCGTCACAAGCGTCATACTGAATCGTCTCCTTCATGCTTTGACCCAAGAAGGCTGCTATATTAGCAAGACCATACAAATGTCCATGCTCGGGATCATCATTACCTAAGTAAAAGTATTTACTGGCTACACCATCCTCGATCATGACTCGGAGTCCATCGATGAAACCTTGATATCGATATACCGTCGAGGGCGTCTGGCCTTGATATAAGAAGAGTTCATTATCGATAGCTCGTTGTTTTGAGTGCAGTATATCGAACATTTTTTGGACTGTCGATGCACTATTGGAGTATACTGGGTCATTTGCAGTATCGCCACTGCCCGAGGACGGTCTGACATCAAGTTTTGGTGTAGGGCCAGGAGTTGGAGTTGGTGGCGAAGTTGTTGGAGGGGCAGTAATACCATGACAATGACCAACAATGTCCCATGCCTCATACCAATAGGCACTAACGACTGGTTCATAGGAAGCACTGCTGCACCAACCACCAACCTTGCAAAGTAATATGTTATCATCAGCTCCAACCTCATCACCTGCTACATATGTCTTGGAGGCATCCCATGGTAATGGACAATCCTCAATCTCGCCTTCTTCCTCCTCTGGCTGCGGTAGACTATCTTGAATAGTAGTATCTGGGATAGTGATATCTTGGATTGTGATAACAATCGGCTCCTTTTGAGCAGTTGTTGGCTTATCCACCGTTTCCTCCTCTTCCTCCTCTTCTTCCTTTGGAGCATCAGTATCAACAGCTATAGCATTGGTATCTTCTTCACCTTCACAACTTGCTACGAATTTCCAGGCTGCATCCCAGTTGTAGTCAACAGTAACATGGTTACACCATTCCTGTGGATTTGGTGTGGGGTTGCATTCGTAGTTTGAATTGTGAACACTCACAATATCATGGAGTGAGTACACATGATCTGATTGGTGAGGTGGACCGCATTGTCCTTTAAGTGCCGATATGCTGTTGTCATCAGGAGGGAGTTCCTCTTCTTCCTCTGGAACTTGTGGCATTATACAGTCTTCCTTCTCCTGGATGAAGTAGATAAGAGAGTTGAGTTCAAACAACCGATAAGTTTCAACAGATACATAAATATGTGTCATAAGGAAAGATATCAACTTTTCAAAAAGATCAATATTGTACTTACACTCCAGGCAATATACGAATAGGCACTACCCGGTGAGTAGCTATCTACATTACACCACTGTGATATTGGATATGTACGACATTGATAGTCTTTACTTTCCCATGATGCTATATCACCAGCCTCATAACTTGACTGTGTTTTATATCGCGGTGCACATTCAATTAATGTACTGTCAGTTTGTTGCATTGTATTATCAATCGGTTGAATATCTGCTATTTCCAAATTATTAGATTGTACATCTTGAAACGCTGTTGTTTGCTTTGGTTGTGGCAATGGTTTTAATGTTAACTTTCCATCTGTATATTTGTTTGGCATATGTTTTCCTGTTGATATCTCCTCGCTGCCACCACTAAACTGCTGAATAATTGACGATTGATTAGATCGTCCTCCTCCACCTTGACATACTTCAACTAATTCCCATGCCATTGCCCAATACTCAGTTGTGCCAATACCCGGTGCATAATCTGAGTGACTACACCACGTATCGTATGGTTTATTTTTGCACATATAATTTCGACCAAGATGACTAACTATATCGCCCGCGGTATAATCTGTGTTGGGTATGTAAGGAGTTGCGCACTTTGCTAACATGTTCCTTGTTCTCTGAAGTTGTTGGTCGTTTACTTGTTGGTCTACAGATGTAGACGACGACACAAAGTTGTTGTGAACGAGGAGGAGACTTGCGAGCATTGCAATTCGACTGCTGCGTTTTCTGTTGTTCTTTGTCGGGGTCATGATGTAATATCCTCATAATATCAATACATATAACACTTGCTTACTTATTTTACAGGGCTGAGCAAAATCTGCAAACACAAGAATGTCGCAGGGCTCATGTAATGAAAATCCCTCGTACTCTTTGTATCTAAAGAGTATGTATGTAAGTAGGAGGAGGCTAAGCATATCTGCTAGGTATGATATGATTATCTTTCATTATAGTATAGTACAGTAAAGTAGGTGACCTATTGTCAACACATATCATTCAGATTAGGTTAGGTTAAGCCACCCCAAAATCATACCCACACTTCGATTTTGTACTGCAAACAATACTAAGACATCCCTATAACTCTACCTCGTTCCATTATCCCATTGAACCTTGGCCTGAGTCAATGCATCAAAAACTCTCTTTGCAATAAATCTCTTCTCGGCATCCAAATGGCCAGTCTTATCAGGATGGACAACCCTACTTGCCTTAAAGTATACTCTTTTCACTTTAGAATCATCCAGTACATCTGCCAATGAAACTTGTTTCCAACCACTACCCTCCCATAAAATTGTATGCAAATTAGCCAATAATGCACGTAATTGTTTCTTCTGACCATGCTCTTCTGCCCAGGCTTTGATTTTGGGTTCAAGACGTTGACGAACTACATCCTCATCTGACTCGGCCTTTGCCTTCTCTGCTTCACGGCTTCGTAGTTCATTAATTGCTTTTTGTTGAGAATTTTCCATCTCATTAACACGTGCCTCAACTGCATTCTGGACATTGGCTGATTTACCAACAGCGTTGGAACGGGAGAGTGAAATACCCTTGACAGCCGCGGTTGTACTTGCTACTCCTGTACTACTGTTAATTGATGAAGTGGTAGCTGTAGCCTTCTTCTCACCATTTTGAGCACCAGCCTCCACCCAACGTTGATCTACATCATCCCAAACTCTATTAGATGTGGCATTCTTCTTGGCATATTCACGTTTTAACTTCTCGGCACGTGTCTCTCCAGGTTTAGCACCAGTGGGTGTTGATACAGTTCTACTTGGCATTGAACTAGCATGTTGCAAATTTCTTCCAGCAGTAGCAGTAGGTGCAGAATTAAAGCCCATTAAATCAGCAGTTGGTGGAGTAGACTTGGCAACGGGTGGGCGTTGATTCTGTGGAATACGAGGTGCACCTGATGAGATTGGTGCCTTTTGACGTTGTTGTTGTGTTGGTTGTTGAGATGAACTCCTAGAAGCAGTTGGGCGTGAACGAGGAGCTCTCTTTAATGGAACAGTACCACTACCTCCACCACTACCACTTCCACCTAAATCCTTTTGAACCTTACCCAAATCCAACAATTTGAAACAAATTACAGGAGTTACGGCAGTTAAATCGTCATCCATATCATCGTGTCCTCCATGATGATGTCCACTACCTGATGATGATTGACTACCAGCCACGGCATTCATTGCTTTTCCCATATACTTCATTGCACCCTTGGCAGCTTTGGTAACCTCCTGTGTTACTACATCACTATCACTTTCCTTCTTTGGTATTAACATTCGTTTTAATTCTTTGGGTGTTGCCTCTTTTACAGGTAATCTTGCATTCTCATCTGTTTGTGTATTGATATTATTGAAATGGTAGATGACATGAGATTAAAAATGTATGTATCATATGCAAACTTACACTGTTACATAACTGTTGCAATCTAGATCAAACTATAACAAATGCAATGAAATTAAACTGACCTTGTATATCCCACCACGAGAAATTAGCTTCACCGCCACTGCCACCACTACTATGTGACGTGTTAGGCTTTTCATCAATTCGAACACGCCAATGATATCCATCCGAACCATGTACATTAATACTTTGTAGTGCTCGACAGGATTGCTTTACGTTTGCAAGTGTCACGCCACCCTTTTTTGACATGTAGTATGCATTATAGGATGGTGTTGTTTTATTGTTGTTTGATGCACTGCCGCTGTGATGAGGAGATGCCTCGTTGGATATTTGATATAGTACTAATACTTCTGACATGCTTTGGATTGTTTTATGTATGTATTAGAAGGGATAGTTGAGGTTGCTCTTTGTTAGTTGTTGAACGGAAAATGTGGGTGCTTAGTTGTGTTGTTTTAGTAAATACTACGCTTGCCGCCTTAACGAATACAACAAAGGAAGGAGATATATCTATACTTGGATATATATTTATCCGGCGTTGTATATGGACGGTACTATTCATTTAAACACCACAACGCAAAGCAATATAAAGCAAACTGCTATGTTACTTAGTATGTAGATACCCACTCAGAACCTACCTCAAAAATAAAATGCTTGGCAGAGTGTTAGATCAGTATTGTCGTATTGATGCTTGCAATAAATAGATAACAATGGTAACAGATATAGCAGCAGTGGCGGAGGATGAAGTTTCTACTATAGGGGCAGCAGATACTCGGGCAACGGTCAAAGAAAATAACAATGATATCAATGCCAAAAGCAATGATGCTTTCATTACTTCAATTCCACATAATGAAGAAGAATCAGATTTCTATGAAGATATTGGATATAACAAACTCTTAGAAGATTTGCAATCTACAAGTTGTAGCAGTGAGCAAGATAATGAGCTTTTATCAAAGATCAATGAAAAGGTATCACAATGTAGACAACTTGAGCAATCGATAAAAGTACAAGCAGCTGAATTGGTTGCTGCCAAGCAGAAAACTACTACATTGCAACAACACGATGCTGAACAACAAAAACAAAGTGATGAAGGATTGGAATCGATTCGTAAGATGGAGGAGACTGCTCTCCGACTAAATAATGAAATACCAAATCATGAAAAACGTATCGATGATTTAGCATCCGAAGCAGATGAGAATCAAATTCGTATTGATAAAGGTCCGGGGCCGACAAATGAACAGCAGTTGAAGAAGACTACTCTATCCAATGCATTAGAATGCAGCCGTACAAATGCTACCGAGAATAACATTCGATTAACTAATCTACGATCCAATATAAAAGAGATGGAAACAGAGGTAGAAACTTCAATCAAGCAACGAGATGAATCTCTGGCTACTCTTGAAACAGTTAGTGGTAGTTTATGCACTGCAAAAGAGCAACAACAAGAGGCATTTGCTCGTGTCATAGAAGCAGAGCGATCTAAAGAGATCTTGGTGGAGACGTTACGTGTAGCTAAATCTGATCTATCAGATGCCAAGAATGAGCACGACAGTGAGCAAAAGGCTATACAGAGAGTAGAAGAGGAGGTTGAGGAGTTGAGAGTTTCCCAACAGAACTGCTCTAATGAATATGAAGTTCTTGGTAAGAAGGAAGATGCAGCGAGAAAAGAGCTCAAGTCTATGCAATTGAGCAACAAGGAAATTGAAGAAGGTAATAAAAATGAACAGAAACAGTTGGATGTGATATCCAAGGAGAGAGGTGTGTTAGATAAGGAACGAGCCAAGGCATCAAAGTTGAGAGAACTCATTGCAGCAAAGACTAATACCACAGACAAGGAACGAGCTCAACATCAAAAAGAAGTTGATACATTAGCAATTAGCTCCACCAAAGTCGAGAATGATATCCCAATGCTACAGAAAGATGCAGATGTTTTGAAAAGAGATATCAAAAGAACCGATCACGAGTTTGATATGGTTAGTAGAAAGATTGGACTGACGAAAAGAGGAAGTTCCCGTGTCCAAGATATCCTCAAATCCAATGAAAACACTCTCCTCACACAGCAGACTGAACTGATTGGTATTAAGAAAGCAATGAAGGAATTGCAAAAGGCTAGAGAAATACTTGTAGTGGAAGAGAGTCGAGATCAAGGGCAACTGAAACGTATCTTTGAATTACTACAGGTAGGTGTATTCTGCTTTGGCTTGAACGTCAATAACAATACCCTCATATCATATATTATCTTCGTCGCCTTATGTATAGAAAAAGCAATCGACCCTAAAGTCACAAACAGAGTCCAATAGATTACTTGAGGTAGATATTGCAAATGCCGAAGCTCAAATGTCTGAAAGTCAGGCTCAATGTGATGTTGCTAGAAGAGCTCACAACCTTGAAACAAAGACTCTCATTAAATGTCAGAATGATGTGAATGCTGCAAAGAATAAGCTACAAACACTAATGGTTCAAGTCAAGATTATCAAAGACGAGATATCACGCTACGATGATCTATGCTTTAAAGAGCATGTCCATCATAGTCAGATCAATACTGAAAAGCTATCCATTCAGTCAGATATCACCAGTTTTGATACAAAGACAGCAAAGTTAGAACAAGAGAAAGTTCGGAATGAATCTGTACTTGTAAAACTTGGCCATGACATTGATGGACAAGATGCAGAAAAGGAGCTATTACGACGTCAGTGTCGACAGATTATGAGCAAGAAAGATATCATATCAGCTCATATGCTAACCACTGAAGCAGAGCTTCAAAAGTTTACGGTAGACAGAGTGAAAGCTGATACCTCTACTGCAATGTCTCGATATAACAAACTACAGCATGAACTCAAGTTAGCAAAAGAGACATCTGGTGACTTGGAGAATCAAAGACAATCCATGATTGAGTTGAAACGGAGTCAGCTTGAACGTAAAGATATACTTGCTGCCCTAGAGCACGATCTTGCACGGCAGCGTGACAAGAATAGTGCTCTTACTGTTGAGATTGGAAGGCCAATCAATCTACATCGCTGGAGGTACATGAAAGATCAAGATCCTGAGCGATATCTTCTCCTTGAGAGGGTACATAACTTGCAAAGAAAAGCAATATCTACTACTGATAGAATAGCCACACAGACGTCAAAGCTTGATGAGAAGAAACATCAACTTGAAAAGTTGACAAACGATGGTCAACAAAGTGTTGATGAAATGAGACTTCATTTATTAGCGCTGAAGTCAAAGTTGAAGTCCTTGATTAATGAGACCAAGTCGTCTGAGCTTGCGTTGCTAGCCCGTATTGAAGAGGCAGCTCATATCAAGTTAGATGTAATCACACTGGAGAAAGAGAGCATGCATAGGAAGGCGGATTATCTCGTCTCAGTTATCACTGGCCATTAGATGGCTATTGATATATTATTGTCCTATATAATATGTAGTAATTTATATTTACTCAAGATACCATTGCATGTTTGTTTTTATGGTCTTATCACCTATACTACCTAGAATCATGTCATTTAAGTCTTGACCTTGATAATCATTCTATGTTGATGCTTATGGATGATACTTGTTACTGCTACCAAAGGACGATTGGACACTCATTTCTCCAGTTGGAGGCTCCACTGGATGATGACTACTAGGATTATTGTTGCTGTTTGGTGAATCTTCATCGGTTGGTATAAGAGGAGCTGCTGCTCTATTCGGCCCCACCTGAGAACACTGTCCTCCCATTTCAAGACTTCTTCTATAACACGCCCAGATTGCATCTTTTATCACAGTCCTAAATTTGCCATTTTCTAGCTCATAGATTGCACTGGCGGTAGTTCCAGCTGGGGATGTTACACTATTTCTCAAGACTGCTGGATGTTCTTTGGATTCCATTGCAAATTTGGTACTACCGAGTAAGGTATGATGAACTAATGTTGTTGCCACATCCCTGGAAGATGCGCGTTATCACGATTTGTGAAGATGAAGAGAGATGATTGCAACTCATGTTAGTATATGAGATTTACAAAGGCAATCAAAAGCAATCAAATCACCGAGACTTCATCTTGAACATACTAATTCATATGACAAAACAATACTAACGCGGACTTTCCTGCTGAAGCCCATGTGGACTCCGGCATCGATCATACTTTCCATCAGTAGAAATATATAGGCCGGACCTGAACCAGAAATACTTGTACTCATGTCAATAAATGATTCGTCTTCAACAAAGACTGCCTCTCCAAACGTTCGTAATACCTGTTTAATTTTCTGTCTTTCATCCGTATTTATGTTGTCAGTACAACTATATACCGTGACTCCTGCTCCAATCTGTGCAGGTGTGTTTGGCATGGTTCTACAAATCTTGGGTACTAAAGATCCGTCAATAAAGCTCTGTATTGGAGCTCCTGCAACGACACTTAATATGATAGCATCATCTCTTACTATATCTTCTTGTTTAGCACGTCGTATCTCTGCATGTACATTCTCTAGATTCTGTGGTTTAACACCGTATACAATAAGTTTGGAATCATCAATCGCTTCCGCTATAGATGAAGCTGTTTGTACGCCTGGATACAGTTCTTCTACTGTTGACAATGCTTTATCGCTTACATCAAATGCTGTGATCGACTCTGGTGTTTGGTGTCCTTGTTTGACTAGCGGAGATAGTAATGCCTGAGACATTTTGCCTGTACCAATGAATGTTATTTTATCGAATATGTTTGATGTTGAAGCCGTGGTAGAGAAATGGTGTAGAGGTACTATATGACGTCTCGTGAGGAGATGACGCCCCGCAGACGATATGATACGATTTGCAATCATGATAGTATATGATATACTTTGATATCATATAAATGAGAAGAGGGGGTACCATAGGCTTCTGGATGAGGATGTAAGTCCATATCTTTTGATCAAGGGCTTTTGTCATTTTTTTTCTAAAAAGGGGAAAGTATCTTTTGGTATCCTGAGTAATGCCCTCCCTTCTCCACAACCTCAGACCTCAACATTATGCTATCTAGATCTCTATCTCGAATTGCCTTTGCAACTCTTGCCGCTGTGAGTTATCGAGTATGTGTTATGTGTTTTGGTTTATATTTTAGTAGTTTGGAGTGTGGTGTCGCGTGGGTATCTTTGCGATGGAAGATATTTTAGAAGTACACATGATGTGTTTATTTTTGCAATTTCCCTTTACTATTTAAAACGCTGTGAAAGATATTTAGATGTACATATGATGTCAATTTCCCTTGACTATAATTCTAACCACCATATCATGTATGCAATATATGTAATACAGAATACCAAAGCCTTTGCACCACAAAAGCCAGTCGGTTTCCATTTATCACGAAACCTATCATCACAAAAGTTTAGTACAAGTACAACTCTTAACAACTTGCCCATCTGTATCGTTGTTGAAGCAGGAAAGTCCGCATTAGTATCATTTTATATGTACATGCAGGTGTTCAATAAAGGTCTTCAATAAAGGCCCTTGTATATCGTATGCACTAACATACCTTTTAATCTCCTCTCTTTTATCATCATAAACTCTGATAACGCGCATCTTCCAGAGATCAAGGAAGATCGCATGGAGGACTTCTTAGATATGATTGAGAAGAATGCCGTCGGTTCACGTGCTGAACCTGGTTGTTTAAGATTTGATGTTCTTCAGTCTGCTGACGCTGATAACAAGTTCATCTTTTATGAGGTGTATGAAGGTATGTTGTGTTTGTTTTGATATATTGAACAAATTTGTTATGCATGCGTGCTTGTCATCTTTTAGCTTACATTCATATCATCTTTGTATTGTTTTATAGGTGCCGATGACATTGCACATCATAAAGAACAGCCACACTATGCTGCTTGGGTAGCATTTAAAGAGAGTGGTGGTACTATCTCGTCAGTATCAAAGAAGGCTAGTGGAAAATTCATGACATAAGATTTCGCTAGCAACAATAACGAAGAGGAGATATTATTGGATTCTGGAAAGAGATTGATTGGTTGAGCTAATAAGATATAACCAGGGCGTGACTTTGAATGTTTTCGCAATGATACAAACTGGTTAAAGTGTCAATAAGGAACATGAGGAGAGGAGAGAAACGCAGAGAAGATAGATTAGAGAATAGATTATGCTAATCTCTTATATTTTTTGTTCATCTATTCTATGTATCATAATCCTTGATGATCTAATCACATTTACGAGGCATCACTGATACTATTATCCTATGTCATATTCCGTCCATAAATGTAAAAAGCTTCCCTACTCTCATATTTCTCTTCTTTCGATCGACATGAGTGTTGCAGCCTGAACATTCCAAGGTACAGTTGGCTGGAAGAGTAATAGGTTGAGCAGAGTTACTTATTCCTTCATACCCCGAGAATGTTGACACTGTATTGGATCCGCCAAGCACCGTCTGGAAGCTTCCATACGAATCACTCGCTATTTCTATATCCTCTCCGCAATCGAATGTATCCTGCGAATATCCACTGCATCTTCCTACTAAACAATCTATCTTTGTAGGACCTACAAATGTCTCAGTTTGAGAGAAAGTACAATCTGATGTGCATTCGGCTGTGCAGCCCTCGAGAATTGTTACATATTGATTTGGAAAGTATGAATCGATACTGGTTGCGTGAATCGAGATATCATTGCTCCATTCATGACTGATAACTGAGATATCCTCAAATGATTCTTCATACGGATGATTTGATGTATAGATATGACAAGGATCGTTGAGGCCTGGCTGTACAGAGAAATCACATTCTCCGGATGCACATTCAATCAAGCCTGGGCCGACGAATACACCACGGCTTTTAACAACAAGTGCCGCCACTGTTAATATTGCAATTCTTCTTGAGCGTATTTTCCTCATTGTTATTTTATTGTTTCTTTGTGCTTTGTTGTTTTGAGTTCGTTGGTTGATCTGCTGAATCTAAGAGGTCTCCACTCCGCCGCTGTAGAAGGATGAGAACACTACTTTTTAGATACACCTTTTAGATACTTACACTGCACGACTCGTGTCATGGTCTTGTTTTGCATGGTATCTAGATTGTCGCATGTATTTGGATCTAAATTCCCAGATTTGGACGAATTTGAGCTCACTAATCTTCACAATAGCTCTCTAATAATGCTGTGTATTGATTTTCATGGTCCAATTCATCATATCAGTGGCGAGTGTCAATTTGCCTTTTGGCGATACTAAGAAGACATCTATTTTAGTTACTCCTCACCGACGAACTTCTTGTGGAGGGTATTATCATGATGGAAATGAGCAGGCATACCCGAGTAATTCAAATTGATTCTTAAGTTCATTACCTTACCTATTTCCCTTGTACTCGGCATCTCTTCTGTCCGTCCAACAAGTTCTCTAGTCCTTCCCTTCCTATACTTGCTTGTACATATCAGCTATTAGTAGGCATCAGCACCAACATGTCATAATATAAGTTTTTACCTCAAGTAAGGAAGCATATTCTCTACCAAATTGCCATCCGAATCGTAGTAGTCAAATCTCAATGGGTGGAAGTAATCTAATGTATCTGGACTGGTATTAATCTGAATTCCTCCAAGCACGGCCAATCCCTGCTTAATGCTTCCCTTTCCAGTGTTGACAATATCTGTGACCATCACTTCTTGCGAATCATACAAGGCATATGGAAGTTCACGCATGCGATCTTCAGCACGAGATAGACGCTTACCAAAGGGTAAGATGAGCTCCTGTACAGCTCCTTGTTGGAAGTCTGAGAAGCTTTGAATTTTAGGATTGATATCAGCACTACCATCTGTAATTCCCTGAAGATAATTTGATGCAGCAATGGCAGAACCACAACAGTTATCAACCAAAGCGATACCAGAACGTTCAACCTTTCCAATCACACCATCCTTTGTGATACCAACATGAGGTCCGTGAATAGTCAAACAGAATCCATCATCGGGAACATGTGCCGACATTGCTCCCCAACCAGTGTTTCCAGCAAAGGGGAAACCAGAGAGACCCCCTAAGTTGAAGTTGTTTCCAAAGATCTGGAAGATGCGCGTTATCACAGTTTATGATGATGAAAGAGAGGAGATTATAACATATGTTAGTACATATGATATGCAAGGGCAATCATAAAGGCAAACTAAGGTCAAACAAAGCAGACAAGTTGTTGAGACTCTATCTGAACAACACGAATTCAATCATAAAATAATACAAACTCGGACTTTCATCCACAAAGGTATCCTCCAACTCTCTTGCTAGTTCATCCGCACAGACTGATGTAGCCAACAATGTATTGTCAGGAGTGAATCCCTTCTCGTCTAATAAATCTACAACACGTGTGGCAAGTTCCTTGTTTGAAATGGCTCCACTATGATATGATTGATTGAGAGATGTATAAGATGTGCAGAATGTCATTAGATTTGTTTGTATAATGTATTCATAAACATGGCATACATATCATATGTGCATGTATAATTATAATAGCATGCATATCATTACAAAAATAGTACAATAGAATATAATAAAACTCACGGAAATGAACTCTTGACGAGTGAATCAAACTCCGGATTCTCTAGAATTTGTGATAACAATGTATGAAGAGAGAGGAGATTGTAACTTCTGTTAGTACATATGATTTGCAAATCAATCACAAAGGCAATCAAATCAACCTGGACTTTCCTGCAGGTCGAGAGCTAAAGGTTTTCTCCAGCGTTTCAGCTACTGCATTGAGACTACTACTGCTTGGTACCCGACCTACTGAGCTGCCTACTTGAAAGGCATCTGCTGTAGAGGCAATGAAGACGGCGGCAAGTAGCTTCATGATTGGTATATAATGTGTTGTTGTTTTGGAATGAAGAATTTGGCGACCTTCCACCTTAAAGGGATAGGGGGCATAAACGCTTAAACAGTAGTTATCTATGGCTCTTTATGGGTATAATGAACTATTATGTGAATATATGTAACTCAAAAAAGGGTTTAGGGTTACAGCCTCATATTGTCATTTTTTCTCCCCCAGATGACGTAAGATCTCTAACAAAACATCGCGTAGTTGAGGTGTCAATACATACAATATCATGAAGGTTGCATCCCTAACACTAGTATTTGCGGCCTCTGAGGCCTTCCAAACAGGCCCTGTTGGTCGCTCATCATCTACCAGACTCAATATTCTCGCCGGCGCAGAGAGGTATGTTGGTCGACACATATTTTCTTTGATGCATAACTTATGCATACTCACAATAATGCAACTACTCATATTATGATATCACAGTGCAACAGAGCGTGTTGCAAAAGTAATGGATGCAAAACCTGAAGAGAATCCCGACTTTGATAAATTAGTGAAGAGCAATTGTGAGTATCTTTGTCATGGCATCATCTATTATTAAAGATATCATGTGTGCAATATAAATACACATGAATATTAGTTTTACATTAACATCTAATGACATCCAATCATTCATCTTTCAATATCAATACTACACAGTCCCTGGTGCTATCTCGAACAAAGAATTAGAATCAAAGGTTGCTTCCATTTTAGAGGGATTTAGCATGACACCCGCCAACACTCTTTTATGTACATCATTGTGCTGTGATGAACTTGCACGTTCACTTGAGGATGATCTTAACAAAGTCTATGGGCATAACTTCAACTTAGGTGGCCTTAGTGGCTTCCCATTCGCTGGAAATACTGGTTTTGGGGCAATGTCGGCACATGTTCCTGATGATGGATACTGTCTATTAGTTCATGGACCTCATGTTGGCATCACACAAGATGGTGTTATTGGAAAGGTTGAACGTTCTGGTATTGCTTTAGTTGATAACTGTTGCGGTTCTGCAATTGCTGCATCCAACTACCTAAAGGGAATCACCGATGGTGGTGCTAAGATCACGACAAAGTTGCAACAATTCTCAGACTTCCAACAAGGAGCTGTACAGGAACTCATCTTACCCTTTGGTAAGCGTCTTAATGATGCTGACAACCGTATGAAGGAACTTCCATATGCTTTGTATGATTCACAAGATATCCTTGTCCGTGACATCATTGGTACCGGAGCTGGAAAGTCCGCGTTAGTTTGTTTTACTTAGAATTCTTGTGTTCAATTTGAAGTCTTTCGGATACTTCATCTGAGCTTAACTTGCCTTTATTTGAAGTATACACTAACATATGTTCCAATCACTTCTCTTTCATCTTCATAAATCGTGGTGATAACGCGCATTCCAGGTGGTATCAAGAGTGGACTTGCATTACTTAGTGGTATCCAAATCAATACTGGCCCAGATACATTAGATTACTTCCACCCATTGAGATTTGACTATTACGATTCAGACGGCAATGTTGTTGAAGATCTTCTCCCCAGTTTGACGGTGAGTAACTAATAGTATGAGTATCAAACATTGCCTCAGCATCTCTACTCAATACATACCTGTATGTCTCTTCTCTGTTTTCAGGAATAAGGATACAAAGACTAGAAACCTAGGCATAAATATAAGACTTTACTTAGATACAATTTCCAATGTTTACAATTGATATCAATGCTCCTCTCTATGTACATCATGAGATAAGACTAATAAGAGGCAGTCTCTCATTCAAGGATATCTCGGGGTGGTATCCTTTCTTCATTTTTTCACTCTCCCGCCGATCTCCCGCCTCTTCCTATTACCCCATCTTACCTCCTCCTCCTTTTGCAACCTACGCCTTTGTGCATCTCCTTACTACTCTTTCATAGATGCAATTATATGGTTATTTACATTCGTCGTTGGTACTGTTAGTCGTCTCTTCATTATTGCTGATTCCGACAAAATCATTAAAAATTATGGGATTTCCAGTTGCTGACGCACAAGTAAAAGAGGAAGTATGTATTGATACTAACATCTCTAAAGAAACTATATCTACTGTTGTAGATGATATATTTGATAATTTGAATGATGATGAGAAAGAAAAGACGGCTAGAGCATCGTCTTATAAGTACCTGAAAAATCCTAAGCCAAATGATCGAGATAGACAAGCAAAGTCTGAGATAGAGAGGTATGTAATTGTGGAGGAGAAGTTAGGAAACTCGAAATCTGCAAAGGAAGTAGCATTTAACAAACTGAAAAAGACGATAGAGTATAGAGAAGAACAGCAAATTGATGATATCCGATTGTGCTTCGATAAGAACAAACTATCAAACAAAAATACATTACATGCCAATCTCCGTCAAATAATTGAAGATAGATTTTCTACTGGAGCATCATTTATAAGAGGTTATACTAAAGATGGTGAGGCATTATTCATCAACTTGCCAAGAGCCGATACACATTGGGAAGAAGAAGGATACATCAAGGGTAATATCTACACTTTGGAAAGAGGATTAGCGTGCACTGAGAGAAGATCAAATGGTGCAAGGTCAAAGGTGATTGCATTCTATGATTACAATGGTTATCGATTGGCAAATTCGCCTCCGCCCTTGTTAGTTAAGGAGCTGTTATCTGTTCTTAGAGATCACTATCCAGAGCGTTTAGGTGAGCTTAACTTTGTGTACCTTTGCAGTCCAAAGTGCATATGATGTGTCCTTTCACTAACTACTAAGTTGTTTTAGTTCATGTATTTGTTGTTGATGCACCATTCCTCTTCAGAGCATTCTGGAACATCATTAAGCACTTTATCGATCCTATCACCAAAGAACTAGTTCAGTTTGTAACAGGAGAAGATCAAAAGCAAATATTTCAAGATATGATTAGTCAAGATCAAGCGTCAGACTTCCATTATAACGGAGCTCAAAACACAGATGATGTGGATATGAAAAAGTACTTTTATGATACTTCATTTGACCGTGCATATGGTGAAAAGTAGTTAAGCAGACTCTTTATTGGCTTAATCGTTGTTCTTAAAACTTACACAGCACAATTATTGTCAAACACATCATATATGTATCATACTACTTCCCTTACAACTTCTTACTCTCCCTCTTTCTTAAGTTTACTCATTTCCATCTCATAGAATACAACAATATCACTAAACTTCTTCTTCGTTCTCTGCCTTCTTCCTTGTGCTAAAGATCTTTCTAGCTCTAGTACCAAGACTAATGAAGCTAGGCTTTTGGTGACCACTGGGAGTAGGATCAACGCGACCTTCCCATTCATTCAATTTAGTTAAGCAACGAACTGCTATGGTCTCGACTATCACGGTTAATTCCTGTAAGGATTCGTTGATCTCTTCGGCAGTTGATCGAAGGAAGAGTTCCTCCTCTTCTGTCCACAACTCTTCCACAAGCTTCATACTGTTAACAAACTGAGAACGATCTTTACGAGGTACGAGAGCAGTCTCAATATCTTCCAACTTCTTTCCATCACTGAGCTGTCCAGCCTTGGCAGCTTCGATGATAATCTCTTGAATGAAAGGGACTTTACGACTGCTCTTGGATGCACTACCGGTGCTCATCCGACCAGAGATCATACCACCAAGAAGACCTCCTTCATCATCACTGCTATCATCAGCAGCAATGGCACGGCCACCCATCATCTCAACAGCGGCTGAACTCTGTGTGAGTAGAGTGTATAGTATAAGTTATAATTATAAGGTATTAAAAAATAGACATATGATGTGAGCAGATGTGAGCATTAATTCTATTGCAGTAAGAATATACCACCAACAAGATATAAAACTTACCGCCTGTCGGACCCGTACCAAAAGATTCTTGGCATCAAGGTATTCACGATGAGCCTCGCGTGCACCCTCCTCAGTACGTTCCAAATGTTCGTTAGATCGTTCCAACCAACGCTGAGCTTGCTCTAAGGAGACATAAGCTCTGGAAGATGCGCGTTATCGGGATTATGAAGATGAAAGAAAGGAGATAGTAACTTATGTTAGTGCATGTGGTGTAAAGGCAATCAAATAAAGATAAACAAAGGTCAAGTGAAGCGGCCAAATCACCAAGGCATCATATTGAACACATGAATTCACATGATAAAACAATACTAACGCGGACTTTCCTGTCACGTTCTTCTTGTGCTCTACGAACAGATTCACGCGATTCGTCTCGGTGACGACGGGATGATAAGGCGTATCTGTACATTACATAGATTTAAAAGGTTATAATATTAGAGAAAGAGTTCATACGCATTGGGGTATATTATAATAAAAGATATACTTACAGCTGGGCTGTTGTCAACGCTGTCAGGTCATCGATAGAAGATGATGCTAAAATGGCAGTGCCGTCGTTTGCTTTTTGTTTCTTAGGCATATTGTATTGCTTGTTGAGATAATAAATAACTCTCCACTACCAACGGTTCAATAGAGCTGAATTGATTGATATTAAATTGTTGAAAGTTTTGTGATGTTATTATGATATCAATTTTTCACCACAATTTTTGATGAGTTGCCGTTGAGTTGAGAAACGAGGCAAGGTTAGAAACGCCCAAAATTTGTACATAGGACTTCGTATGAAGTATTCAAATGTACCATATTGATAGTCTTTGATCTTTTGTCGAGATAGGCGTTCTTATATCTCACTTGTCCTTACTAAGAAAGATAACACTCATAATGTACTTTTTTCAATCATCACTCTATTATCATCAAATCATTATTATGTATACATTATATTCTATATATCCAATCAGTTGGCCTGCAATGCAGCCAACAGTCTTTGTACACCTCACTCAAGAATTGAGGTCTCCTCGGCAGCAATAGAAGTGCTCACTTCGTCAACTTCTTCATCCTCATCATCACTCTCAGCCAAGGCTGGATTCTTGGCCATCAACAAAGCCTCTCGTACTTCACTCTCCATCTTCTTCGCCACGGCCATATTCTCCTTTAAATATACACTAGCATTCATCCGACCTTGTGCAAAGTTTGAATCTTGATACGAGTACCAACTACCCCGACGCTGAACTACATCCAAATCCAATGCAGCATCAAGTAGACAGCCCATCTTATCAATACCCTCACCAAACAATATGTCCAATTCAATAATCTTGAATGGTGCAGAAACCTTGTTCTTGACTACCTTAACTTTGGCACGGATGCCCATGTTATCAGGTAATACCTCCCGTCTGCGTGTGTCCAATCTCACGGATGCATAAAACTTGAGTGCATTACCTCCGCTGGTTACTTCTGGACTACCGTAAATCACACCAACCTTTGACCTCAATTGATTTAAAAAGATGACTGTACATTGACTTAATGATAATGAACTTGTAATCTTTCGACATGCCTTGCTCATTAACCGTGCCTGTAATCCAACTTGCATATCGGCCATATCACCTTCCAACTCAGCACGGGGAACTAATGCCGCTACCGAATCAACGACAATCACATCAACTGCTGCACTACGAACTAATTGATCAACAATATCTAATGCCATCTCACCCGAATCTGGTTGTGATACTAGTAAAGACTCAACATCAACTCCCAGGGCATTGGCATAAGAAGGGTCAAGGGCATGTTCGGCATCAACAAATGCAGCCGTACCACCCTGTTGTTGACATTCAGCAAGTGCATGCAAGGCAAGTGTTGTTTTTCCAGATGATTCTGGGCCATATATTTCAATAACTCGTCCTTTGGGATATCCTCCTCCAAGTGCGGCGTCTGTTGTTATTTTGTGTGTGTTTTTAGTTGAAGTTTAGTATTTGCAAAAACAGTATAGGTATGTATGCACATCATATACTCACCCAATGTCATACTTCCACTACCAATACAATCCACTACCATCCTATCAGCATCACCTAATATGTTTCAATACAAATATGATGTTCAACTTTCAACTATAAAACGTGCATATCATAATATACACATACTTCACTTACCTAACTTGACAATAGAGCCCCTACCATAATTCCTTTCAATACGTTGTAATACTCCATCGAGAGCTGCCTTCTTCGCCGGATTAATTGCTGGCACTGTATCATTTTCTTCGTCTTTCTTTTTACGTGCCATCAATCGGTTATTTGAGTTTGATGTGACACTTGTTGATTTGGATAAGTTGTTGCATGTTGGTGCGGTGAATGAATCGATACTATGGATTGATGCAGCTATTACTAGAGCTGTTAAGGATGATATACCCCCCTGACGCATATTGATAATATTACAGATGGATATAGTAAAGTCAATACTAATAACCAACACAAAACAAACAGCTGAAAAATGAAGGTGAAGGATACCGTTCATCAAACAATCATTTTCAATTAGATAATCTCCACCATCCAATAATCAGCATGGTGGCCACAATACTAACATCAACCACACAACCTATATCGGATATATTACCATGGGGTACTCCCATATCAGTCTCTTCTTCTTCATCGGCTGATATAGCGACTTCAAACAGTAGAAAGTGCACAACAAATGAAAGAACTCTCCTCATTACAGATGCAATTGCAAATGATGGACGGTTTATATTAAACACATTGGCTTTGCAATACTTGTCAAGTCGTCATACTATATCTTCTGATAATGATATAAATAACAATAATTCTACAACATTGGAAGGGGCAGTATTATGGATAAGCTGCAGTTCAACAGCAGAAAAAGAAATTATGTTGGGATTGCGCAAAGGAATGCAACATAATTTAGCTGGTGTTGGTTCTAATAATAATGGTAGTGGCCGTATTCATACTGTTTCGATACCCATTGAATTGGCCGATGTTGCTTTGTCATCAACTGACGATCAATCAGATGCGTATGAAAGCGCATATGCTGTTTCACATGAAGAGTATTTGAAACAATTGCATAAACGAATTGTACATTGGTTAAAGTATAGAGAGTTGCTTTCCACCTCACAGCAACAACAACAAACAACAAAAGATTCAAACACTCAAATGATGCAAGGGCCGAATCTAATTGTGATTGATAATGCCACGACTCTTGCAACAATGTTTGGTAATCGATTGGCAAGTGCTTTTGTTTCGAGCGTTCAATCTTCACTCAAGAAGTGTTCTAAGATTTCTTCTTCGTCAGATGATACTACTCAATCAAGTAGTACATCAAGCATCACAACTTGTACCAATTTACTAGCAATACGTGCCTCGTCACCCGATGATGGTGGATTGTATCAACTCGATACTGATGATAGTTTAAAAGGTGAAAAGTTACGATCTGAATATGCAAGACTACTACGACCATGGTTGGGACTTGGATCAGGCTCAACATCATCTGATGCTAATCAAATTGATACAAATATATTACAAATTGAAGAACAATCGAATTATTTATCATTAATTCCACAATCAATTCCATCGTTTGTGTATACAAGTGGATTATATGAATTAGTTGATTGTATTGTCGATGTATCCCCTTTAGAATCTGGATATGCACGAGATGTATTAGGTCGACTGTCGTTTGTTACAACTTGGAATGGAAAGGGTTGGTGGGGTATTCCAAGTAGCGGAAAAAATACTAATACAAAGAATAAGAAAGATACAAATGATATGGCACATGCATCACTTTGTATCAACTATAGATGTGATGGTGGGGTGAGAGTGATGAGGTTAAGAACCTAAAGTGAGCATAAAGACAAAGATGCTAAGGTTTTCTGCAAAGGGGCGAAGACCGCGCTGACCTACAACCCCGGCATGGTACGGTGCTGATCTCTGGGATTTAAAACAAACATTTGACTTGATGACTTCCTACATGGATTTGTTCTGCTGTGGGGCGGCAAGAGCAGAACTGCAAGAATGAAAGTGTGATCAATAGATGACTCAGCTCATTCGTTCTTGAGAGATGTGCTCATAAATTGCCAATTAGATTGAAGAGAACATGAATACTGACCAATCCTTGAAAGGTTACAAAGAACTTCCTAGTGTTAGTTATTAGGGCAGTAGTAAAAGTGCTAGACAGACAAATGATGTGATCAACATAAAGTGATATTCACTAATGGTGGGATAAGAAAAGAAAAAGTGATATCTTTAGTGATGATTAATTAATATACAAGAACCATTAAAAATCCATAGAAAGAAACCGGACGAAGTATCTATTAAATTCATAGAACTATATGAACAAACAACAAAATTCATATAAACTGTTACTAAAGTAGTGAAGTATTAGTTCCCAACAACAAAGAGTTATTCGACTCAATGTCATCTCAAGTAGTGAGGAGTGTGCTACATTCAGTCTATGTCCGATGACACCATGTATAAAGCCATCAAGTGAATGAAGGAGATATACTGGGGGTAATAGCAATTGTCATCTTGGGTGGAAACTTCTAGAGCATCGTTGAGCGGCCTCGGCGTTACCTTGCGGATGTTTTTCAGTTTAGTACACGGCACAAGCAAGCTTGTTTTGGTATGACACATCACGTCGCCGTGGGAAACTTCTAGAGCATCGTTGAGCGGCTTCGGCGTTACCTTGCGGATCGGCAGTTTTATTATTAAGAACGACCAGTTTCGGAAATGCAAGCATAACCTACTCCCTAGGCCAAGATCATTCGTCGCTCTGGTGTTATTAAAGGTCTTAAACCGTGACCTAGTGTTAACGTCTTAAACCGTGACTGGTAGTGGGGTGTTGATAGTGTTCATCCTTCTCAAGATATGGGTATGGAGTTATTGGGGTTGTGTGGATATTCTTTGTGATTAGTCCTTCCACAAGGATAGTTGAAGTCAAACCATATGACAATTGGTACGGTTATTATTGGTCAGTTATTACCCATGACGAGGGGTTGGGGTACTTGACAATAATGGTTAGTATTGTATTGAATAAATCAACAAAGCAGAACAGAATACTAACCAAGTCAACATTTCAACCCAAGCCGATATCATCACCAACAACTCCTCAATCATTAGGCTCCGTTTGAAATATATTAAGTCTATGACACAAGTGACATTGTCGACAGAATAGTCAGATAACGGAGGCCAACAAATGAGAGTTTACAAGCTAATCATCACCAACAACCTCAATCATTAGGCTCCGTTTGAAATATATTAAGTCGATGACACAAGTGACATTGTCGACAGAATAGTCAGATAACGGAGGCCAACAATTGAGAGTTTACAAGCCGCTCTCATCATCCCAACAACTTCTCAATCATTAGGCTCTGTCGAAATATATTAAGTCGATGACACAAGTTATTACACAAGTGCATTGTCGACAGAATAGTCAGATAACAGAGGCCAATATTGAGAGTTATTCGTTATCCAAGCTGAAAATGTAAGTTTTTTATTTTCATTTTTCTATAATTTTTTTTCTTTCATAATGTAATTATTGCTTAACTTGAACAACTTGTGTGTTAACCTGTTCGACTATGGGTAAGTGTAGTTATATCGATGACGTACCAACCAATCAAGTTACAAAACAGAAAACTCGAATACGCATTTCACGGAAACTCCGTCGTCAGCTTAAAAAGAAACAAAGGGTAATTCATACACCAGCACCAAGGCGTGGGCTAGGTGTTCAGCGACTGAGGAGAAATAAATCTAAAGCTTTAAGAAGATCGAAAGATAGATTAAGAAGGAAGGCATACAACAATGGTACAACTAAAGCAAGAACATACCACTCTTTAGAAGGTAAGATTGAATGATGGATGGTTATTTCTTTATGTATATTACTGTGTAACATATACTGACACTAACTCTACTTTATTCACCTCCTCTACTTCATCAGTCGAGCTTTCTTCTCGTGTCGAGTCTTCTGTATCAGTCGAGTCTTCTGTGTCAGTCGAGTTTTCTATTGTCGAGGCAACTCAGGTCGGACCTTCTATTGTCGAGGCAACTCAGGAGGTTACTGCTGTTGATACGACTTCTCTCGTTGCTGAAGAAGATGGAGATGCCTTTCTCATTAATACTTTGAAAGCTGAAGTCGAGAGTTTATTTGGGGTGGAGAAGGAGCAACGTCAGAAACAGCTTGATGAATTGATTGCTCAGATTCATGAACAGAAAGAACTTCAGCAGAAGAAGGCGGCAACATTGCAATGGGTATATCAGTCGGGGATGGATGCAATTGATGTGGATGGCCGTGGGTCTTGTCTCTTCTTAGCGGTAGCTCCATACATCGATTTTCCCTCGAATGTATCTGACCAAGGGGACTACCTGCGTCAACTAGCATGTGATTACATGGAAGAGAACCCGCATCTCTTCAAACATTCCATCTTGGACGTTGCTTTTGATGTCTTTGTTCGTAAGTCGAGAGTATCTAAAACGTTTGCCGATAATCAACTTATCGTTGCCCTGTCGGCTGTTCTTGGACGAAGGATTCATATATATGAACATGCTGGGCAATCTCCTTATGAAATAATGTCTGAGGGTATTGATCCAAGTGGCCCACCAATCCCAATATGTCGTGTGGATGAACGACATTATATGTCTCTCTTACCGAGGGGAATGACACAAGTTCCAGTATCTTTAGTCACTCCTGTACCTTTAGTTGTTGTTGAAGAAACTCCTCTTCCTTCGACACCAATTGCTCCTCCATTAGCAATTGATGCGCCAACGTCCTCATCTGATACTCGAGTTATCAAGCCCTCATCTACCGACAAATTGTTCGTGAAAGATTTACAAGGCATAACACTCGAGTTCAAATATGATGGCTTGTCGAGTATTGATAATATCAAGAGCCTTGTTTCATCAGAATTGAAAATCTCCTTCAGCTCTGTTGTCTTTGAACCGTACGGTAAGAATCAATGGCTCGGTACGACTGATATTAACAACAAGAATGTCCATACACTTGAATGTTGTGGCATTTGCCCAGGTTCAACTCTACGTTTGCAATTATTTAGGATGCGAGGTGGCAATGATGATGATGACGACTATAATGCGTCGTCTGATGATGAGAATGACGACGTGCCAAATGACGTTAATGGTAAGTAGTATAATTCTTAAATCCATTAGTCAACATTCAAATGTTTTACTCACCCTAACTATATTCTTCATATTCATCATAGATGCCAAGTTTGATATTGGTGATACTGTTTGGGCACTTGGATATGCTGATAGTGACGGCAATCGCCGCCCTCTTGATGGTAAAGTCGATGGTTACGAGCGAAGTGAAGACGTCTACTCTGTCAAGTTTAGTTCGTCGGCAGATGATGTTCCAGCTGGTCCATTTTGTGAGGATGATCTGTTTTTGACTAGAGAGGAAGCAAAGTCAAGTTCCAATATCAGCTTATATAAGAATGGGATTTGTATGATTTGTGGCTGTAGTAATGGTAATATGCCGAAGGGATGCTTGTGTAAAATATGTATCGAGGACACATATCAATTCACATACGATTCTGAACAAGATAGGACGGTTTACATTGATCTCAATGATGAAGAAGGGAGTTTTCTAGGAGACATTATACCCGATGCATTCTTCGTTCCTCCAAATGCTTCAGCTAGTTTTGCACAAATAATGCTGCCCAAGATATCTGAATCGCGTGATAGATATGTACAGCGTAAGCAAGCCAGGAAGAGGCTCAGAGCCTATCGGATTCTACTTCGTTGTAAGCGCGAAGCTACGGTCAGGCGACAATTAGCTCAATCTAGTATTGCTTCTGGTGACTGTACCGAGTTGAATATTCTTCAGATCATATGCCGTGAAATAATTGATGATCCAAACAAGGAACACTGTGATGCTACTCCCTTTTTAGAGCAGCAACACGCAGTCTATCACACGATGGGAGTTCTCAAGGAGGATATTATCAAAACAAGTGATGGTCATATTGAATTGCTTTGCTCCAATCGCCTATCATCAAGTTTTAAAACTGACCTTGGACATGATCCCCATTCCTCCAACTATGTATGGGGAACGCCTTGTCCATTTGCCGCTGTCGGGTTCCAATTCAACCACAATAACTTTAGGGGAAGAAAGATACTTCTTTGCCGGATAAGTTCTGGTAATGATCGATACAGAACCATCTGCCAGTATTATATGGAAGGCCAAAATGGTAACAAGATAATCCCCCCCAATTGTATCAGATTCTGTCGTAGTGCACATGCATTAGACCCTTGTCAAATATTTGAAGGTACCATTGGCAACAGTACAGACATTCACAAAATACAATGGAAGTTAATTTATATGTATGGCCGGGAGGTTGATATTAGTGACTCTGATGGACTATTCTCTATTGATGCTCAGGGTGTACTATCCCATCCTTTAGCTCCATTGGAGAGTGCCGTCGATTCGTCAACTCCATTGGAAGGTAACGCAGATTTTGATTCTTTGGATTTAGTTGATGAGTCAGCTTTGGACGATGATGAGGATGATGACGAGTTAGCTTTGATCGGATTGATTGACAAAGCTAACAAAGGTCAAGAAACTCTACTTGCACAATCAATTGGCCTTCCTGGCATTCCTCGGTTTGACGATCCAACCTTTGCCAAAGCAGAAAACATTTCCCTCCCTACAACTACAATGCTGTTTGACGAGTGTGTTAGACGAAACATCAACGTATCCTATCCTATTCTTAGGTCTACATTAGTTGATGCACTAATGGATCCAACAACCATAACTGATGAAACACATGACGATGAGACAAAAGAGAATTTGAGGAAACAGATCACTGCTTGGCACAAAGAGGCTGAGGGTGCCAATTCTACTATTGTTAGTGAATACACAGGGAAACATAGAAAAGATCGCGATCAAGTTGATTTGAATCACAATGGATCACTTGTAGAGCCGATTGTGTACTGTTACGAAGGAAGAGTTGGTAATGAGGTGATGTGTTATTTTGATTCCCTCCGTCTAGCCAATAGTGAAATAAATGCACGAGGTGTCAAGGGCAGATGGTATAAAGACAAACTGTTGAAGAATTTGACGTTTAGGAAGGTACCCAAGACTGATGATATGGAGATGAATGTTATCCATTCCGCTGTTGGTGATCCATGGATTCAATCACATAAATCTACTCTTCAATCGAATTACGTTGGTGTTACCAAAGAGAACAGTAGCAACAATCCTCATGGTTTATACACAGCAATTATCGGAGTAAACAACGTTAATGTATATTTGGGGACAAGACAATATGCAGTTCCAGAAGATGCTGCATTAGTGTATGACCTTGTAGCTCAGCATCTTCCTTTTAAGAGGAGACGCAGGGTCAACTTTCCATCTGGTCAGCAAGATTGGCGTGTTGCAAGGAGAGAAGCAGGTGTTAGTGACGATGAAGGACTGGCGTTTGATGAAATCACTGCCAAGGCTACCCAGATTGTCAATGATTACCGCCGGTCTAGTTCTAGTTCGTCGACTAGCAACCAAACTGTATCATCTTCTCGCAGCCGCCGTTCTAGTTCGTCGACAAGCAACCAAACCGCTTCATCTTCTCGCAGTTCTCGTCGTTCTTCAAGCCGTGAGACATGTTTAGACGATGATGACTCAGTTACATCGATTGAAACTGAAGTATCAACAGTTGTAACTCGATCTAATGCACCTGTACGACCATCCAAACCCTTGAAACCAGAGTTAATAAAGATAAGAGAACAACTAGAGACACAGGTAGATGATCAGTATCGAGAGATTAAGTTTGTAACCGGACTTGTGCAGAAACTACAGAAGGAAGTGCATGCATTGAGACAACAGGTGTCACTAAAAAGTCTTATGCTTGCAAGATATGACAGATCTCTCACTGGGTCCATTACTGCGAGTGAAAGAGAAAAGCTTGCACAGCTGGAGGCGGATTTGGAGGCGAAGCAGCAACACTATGATTTATTGCATGATGAGGCTGCTCGTATATTGGCTCAAAAGGTGAGTTGTTATCGTTCTATACAATAGTACTCTTTCAATCCATTTATATCTCATCATACTGTATGTATTTCTATTGATCACTTTCTTATATAGGATGAAGAGATCAAGTGCAACGAAAATGTGTTTAGACAACAGATTGAAAGTCTAAAGAACGAGAGAGTCAACTTAGAGAAGGATAGAGATGAACTTAGTCAGCTGCTTAATGACCAACTTGGCCACACTCTTACATTGCTTAGACAGGTGGAATCTCAATCAAATACCAATACGGATCTCCATCAAGACATTACCACCCTCAGATCTACACTTCAAGACTATGAATCAAAGATTGGAAGATTTGAATCAAAACAAACACATATGGAGTCTTCACTGCAAACTGTAACATCTGAACGTGATATACTTTCGGCCAGAGTCGAGTCGATAACTCAAGAGTTGACAACTACTTCCTCACAGCTTGAGACAACAAAACAAGACGCAGCTGCAGCACGTCATTCTACAGAAGTGCGAATAAATGAGCTCGTCAAGGAGAAATCTGATATTATTGAGGCAGCTGAATTAAAGACTCACGAAATAGATGACTTGAAACAACGGCTTGAGGTTAAGGATGCATCACAGCGACAGTATGTTGCCGAGAATGATGGCTTGAAACAACAGCTCAAGACTCAACAGGCGTCCATGGAGGAAGCTATCACTGCTAGACGTGCAGCACAAGAGACAATTACACATAAGAATCATGAGATTCATACATTAACTCGTAATCTTGAGGAAGCAACCACGTCCAACCGTGCTCGCCTTGAAGAGATTAGTCGACAGGAGCGACAGCTCATCGTAAAGGAATCAACTCTCTCCAAACGAGAAAATGAAATAGAAGGTAAAGAGAAGGCAGCTGTAACTCGAGTTGCCTCAAAGATAGACAGAAAATACAAGGCAGCTATATCTCAAATACAGCGAGAGAGATCAACTCAGCAATCGTTGAAGGATGAAGTGATAGCTGCCAAGGATAAAGAGATCAGCAATCTCAAAAGGAAATCAGATGCTAACGAGATAGCTACATTACATCTCTATAGGGCGGAAATGAAGATTAAAAACCTTGAACGTGCCAATGTCAGGTTACGGTCGTCCTTAGAAAAGTCAAAGCAACAAGCAGAGCGTGACATTCAGTCATCAAATGAAGAAAAGCAACAATCAAAGCGTGATCTACAGACATTGGATACAGAAGTTAGTAGTCTCAAAGCCAAGTTAGCTCAAGCAGAGAATAGTATTGAGACATTACAATTACAAAAGAAAAACAACATCAAAAAGAGTATGCTCGATAATCAACAAGCAAAAGAAAAGCGGCGTCAACTTCATGAAAAGTCTATTATACCATCTCGTATTTGTCCAGAATGTAATAACAATCTACCAAAGACATATTTTAGTAAGAAACAACTGACGAAGGGACCTTTGGCGAAATGTAAGGGTTGTGTTGAAGTTGCCTTGTCATCATCACATGGAAACAAGAGAAGAAAACTAATGGATTGATTAGAGACTGTTTATCGTGAAGCATTTCACTGCTATTTAACAACAACTAATAACAAGTTGATCCTAAACTAGTTCGTGAACTTCTTCATAACTCCATCTCTCTTTCCTGAAAAGTTCTTTTAAAATCATGTAACGGCCAAGGATCAGGCGCTTTTACTTACCAGCATGTCACTGTAATGATAGAATGAAGTAATAAAAGAAGCTAAATTTCCTCCCACATGTCCTGTTGTGTATGACACCAAAGCAGCAAAGAATAATGCTTCATTTGACATTAAGACGGGGACTGTTCAGAAGGCTTACTATAATGCAGAAGAAGAGAAGACTCTTTATGGAATCAAGCCTAATGATAATAATGGGTCATCAGATCAGCAAGAACTTGTGTTTAGAAAGAGAAAAGAACTGTCATTCGGTTACAACTGTCCAGTTAATGTTTACAATAATGGAAGGAAAGAAGAGGGGAATATAATTTCCCCTGGACAGTGTGACGTAGATCGATATGATTGTATGTTTCCTACCAAGAATGGATATGAATATAGAGTTGTGGAGAAGATACATGTAGATAACATAAAATATCTCCCTCCATTTACATCTACACCACCGACGGAAGTAGTTGTTTCGGGCAACAGCTTGACTGACAATCAGGAGAAGGAAGAAGAGGTCACAACAGATCAAAGCTTGGAATCTGACTCAAATTACAGTGAGGAGGAATCTGAGTATGATCCAAATGAGAATACTTCAAAGGAAGGAAAAAAGCTAGGAGCAGCCTACATGGGGAGTAATACAAAAGGTGTATATTCACAGAATGGTGGAAAATATACATCTTCCATAACACTGAATTATGTCTTATTCCATGGAGGAACGACCACACTTGCCTCTGATTCGGCACATAGACATGATTTGTTAAACGATCAATTGAAGATACCAAACAGAGAGAGGCACTTTCCCTGTATGAAAGCTTACCAAACTGCCCGTGAAAAGGAGATCCAAGAAAGAGGACTGAGTGACGATATTGTTGGGAGTTTCGAGAGTGCTATTTTACAAGCAAAGCAAAGTATTGAGGCAGAAATTGTAAAGAAGAAGGCAGCAAAAGATTCTGCAAGTAAAGCTTCTACGCAAAGCGAAGTACCAAATGAAAGGAGATATGTTGGATCACAACCGACTCGAGCTGAAGAAATAGAGAAGCAACCAGCTTTCAAGCCTGGAGAAGATTGTTCATTTGAGTGGAATGCCATGTCACCTGTTCTCAATAGAAGGCGTGAAGGAGAATCGTTTTCATCTCGAGACAGTTCGAAGAGGAAAAGGGAAGAAAGTAGACATTCCCATCCACTGCAGCGCAAAAAAGCAATGTGGAAACATACAATGGCAAATAAGAGTATGATTCAGAGGTAAGGTAAATGCTTAATAGATTATTGAGAGATCACTTTTTAGTTTAGTTATGATATGTATCTACAGACCTGTTTAAAGTTTGTGCACTATATTATAGGATACAAATAACTGCTGTCCAAGATATAAATGTAAAGGTCTTCAACTGCTAGATTCTCTAAGCAACTCCACTAGATACTAACTACCTTTTGTTTGTCTTCTCTACTCTTTGATTTGGTAATAGTATCCAATAACTCTCTCTATTCTGATAGTGCCTTTCAATTCAGCTGTTTATTGCAACCAAAACTTTCACTGCTTTACAAATCATCCTTCTCCCATCTATTCCTTGTCTTCTCGTGTTGTTGTATTGTCTTCGGCCCTACCTTAGGTGGCTGTCTTTGAAGTTTATTCTTTGATGCTCGTTCTAACTGATTCAATACATGTGATGTCTTTTTTGTATATAATGTAAGACCCGCTGATGCTCCCAATATTATTGCTGCAAATCCATATTGTAGAGGCGTAATACCACCACTCTTTTCAGTCTGTGATGGTGATGGATGAGAAGCCATGTATTGTTTGATATTTTTCTATTCGTATCTTTGTGTGGTATGCTTATTATGTTGTTTATCAATGCACTATCTTCGCAGGCAAGAGTGATATAATTCAGCTGTTGTTAGGACTATCTCCTTAAATGTTTTATGAGTAGTTTATTAGTACGCCATCTCCTCCGCCATTGCATCCCTCATATCGAAATCGATTGCAAAGATCCAAATCAATTAATCACACTTGATCTCTACCACTTTATTCAGCGATCAAACGATAAGATACCTCTTATGCAAAAAAAGTTTTCTGGACTCGCGGAGTCTTGGGATTTTGTTGTGAGGAGTTGACGATCGATGGTGCCTTTGACGACGAAATATTGCAAAGGGGAATGAACCATGCGCCCTATCATTGCAATTAGTATCATATCTCTGGTTTGTTGTAGTTGTTGTTGTCCATAATAATAAAATTGGTTGAATACTGCTGTTAATCATACATGATTGATTGAAAAAGACAACATTATTCCGAACATCTCATCGTTGACACTCCACACCTTCGGCTATAATTGAATACTACTATCACCACAATATATTCTACACACCTACTACTCCATATATTAACAAATATCATTAGCTATGAAACAGATATCAGGTCTAAGCTCAATGTTCAACCGGCGGCGGTCAGGGGGCGTCAAATCCAATGCAACTCCGTCTCCGTCACGTCGACAACGTGAAACTCAACAACAACAAGACAATAATCCCTACATGAGCCGTATAAGCATCATCCATACAAACTCTAACGATAATAATGGTAATCATACTGTATCTACATTAACTAATCAAGATCATCTCTTCCAAACAAGACAGGTCGGTATGGATAGCAAAATATCAAAGCAAGATAGCATAACCAATAAATCATCACCCATGATCAGAGCAGAACGTAAAAATCTTATGGATGTAGATGATACTGATACTAGTAATGCAACATTTCAACATGGTGTTGATTATCATTTATCTCCCCGTGAGAAACTATGGTATAAGAATCAAATGTATCTTCTTGAAAAGGAGAAGAATGCCGCTAGTTCTAATCGTCATCGAGGAAGTCCAACAACTCCAGTCTCTTCACGGTATGCATTATCAAATAATAGGAATGATCAGTATTCTCTTTCGTATGCTGAGGATTATAAGAAACATGATAGTCGATATTCTCCCAGTGGCGTAGATGAGTTTGGACAAACCGAGTCTAATAATAATGTGTACAATAGGCAACAGACGGTAAGGCATCGAGGTAGTCCTCCAAGTATCAACGCTCCTCATGGACGTGGTAAGATGACGAATCAAAGTCATGAATCAAGCACACTTTTTAGTGAGGGAGATACCTATGATGATACTAATCAATCTAGCACATTGTTTGGTGATGAAGAGACATACGATGATAATACATATGAAGAGGATACTTTTGCCGGCGATACATTGGAAGAAACTACATTGGGATCAGTAACATATACTACCATGGAAGGAGAAGAAAGCTTACTAACTGAATCTATCCTTCGTCCTAATACATACAAGTATGAACTAGTAGATGATCGAGGAAGTAAACAACGCCGATATAAGGTTGGGGTCGGACAGAGTCCAAGTAGTAGAAGAAGATCTTTAGCCCAACAACAAGTAGCTTCCTCTTCTTCTCCAAGTCCAAGAAAGTCTACAAGCAAACGTGTGACTATTCATGCTCCTCGAGGTCGACGAGATGATGACTCTATAGATGAGGTAGGATGTCCTTTCTCGGAAGTATTGGAGGAGGTTCAGGGTACAATGCAAGATGCTAAGAAATCGTGTCAGCAAGTAATATACGCCTTTGTTATATCCGAAGATGCTATTGATCGGATGTCTGATAAACTTAGAGATGCCAAGCTTGAGTTGGTAGAGTTGTATCATGAACAGAGAGTGGCGTTTGAAGATCGAAGAGCCGTACAAAATGGACAGAGAAAGTTTCCCGAGTACTCCAAGCGTGTTAATGCAAGACGAGAGGCCTTTCGGTGAATATAGTATTCATATATTTATATATTGATAGATATTGTGTCGGTCAGTTATGTTTGCATAGTAAGAGAAAGTGTTTGTATGATGATGTCATATCTCTCTATCTAACTAGAGGAGTATCCTATGTATGCCTGTCATTAGCAGGCTAGGCTTTTGCTTGAGACATAGCAAATGCTTAGTTCAGGATTGTCGCCGCTTATACAGCCAATCCATCCATTAATTAGTACAAGTATCAACCAGAGGCGGCCCTGACTCCCAACCCCCAACCGAGTTGCTCGGCAAGAGTGCTTCCGAGTTGCAGCGGTGAAATATTCCACGAGTAAGCAATGTATATTCATACGATGAATGCTGAATGACGCAACCAAACTCTCTCACACTCTATCACAATAATTATACAATGCATTTTATATTCCTTCTCGTTACCATTGGCTTTGCCATAATACTGCAGGCAAGCAGTTTCACTCCGCCAATCACATCGAGGGCACAAATAAATATATGTACTCACCTAAATGAGTCTAATGATAAAGAATTGGAAATTGCAGAGCTTGAGGAAAGGCTTAGGCAATTGAAAGAGGATGAACCTAAATCAGTACAAACAATTGATCCACCAACCTATGATCCTGATGAAGATGATGAGGGCAGCTTCGATGATGAGAGTGAAGAGAGGTAAGCTCTATGTGTGCATCTCTTGTGTCAAGATTGCAATAATTAATGCAATACTAATTAATCAAACATATTCAATCTATTACATACAATCAATACATATAATCTACTTCATACAAAAGTGTTATGTTTAGTGAAAGATGGAAAGAAGCTAAAGACAATGTAGAAAAGAAACAACAAGAGGAAACAATGGGTGGTATTGCAAAGGTTGGATTAGCAATTGGAGCTTTAGTATTACTGGGTTTATTCTCACAAATCCCCGTAGGTGAAGAAGATTTAATGAAGTATCAGGATATAAAAGGTAATCCAAGTCGGATAGATTTAGGTGATCTAAATGATCAATAAAATTGCCATACGAGATATGTATTTGCTATGGGATCTAATGATCAATATCTAATTGCTAACGAAGATGTTACTTGCTATGGGTATGTAAATATAATAAGAATGTGAAGTGCTACTATGGGTGAGGGGGTGATATGTCCAATATTATTACAACACACATGAGAGATACAACAAGCTATGTGTATGGACACAAATGATCTCAACACGAAAGATATCAACAATATGGTGCGGCACAAAATACAGAGAACATCTCAACTGTTATTAATTGTTAGAAATAGTATGTTAATCATTTTGAGTAGTGCTCTTTCTCTTCCTTGGTCTTCTCTTGCTGCCTTTTAAATCTTGTGGTATCAACGTCATGAAACGGGCGGGTATGTGGCGTTGTGGTACATTATCATTTTCCTCTCCGTCTCCATCAAACTCCACCACAATAATATCATCGTTCCCTCGACAAAATGTGGTGTAATCCACCACGCTGGCATGACGAAATGATGTTGTACCGGGATACATTGCAAATACTCTAGAACCTTTTGTCATTCTGGAACCCCACTCGCGAGCTTCTTCCCAAGATAATGGGAGAGGGAGAATATGCTCTCTGTTCACTTCTCGTGTAGTTCCTAAAGTACCATTGTAATCTTCGGCGTTCCGGACACTTACTTTCTCGTTGAACAATGCATTTCGCTCCTGCTCCGTTAAGCCTATTATCTGTTGGTATGTTGTAACTTCGATCCAATCCTTTACAACTCGTGCGAGTATACATAGATCTGGATTCACCATTGCCGCAACATATTTACCGGATGGCAATGATCGGAAGCGAGAGAAATCAAACATGCGATACGAAAGCTCCTTTTTTGTCAATTTCTTCCCCTGGTCATCGTGATCGCCTACGAATTTTATGAGCTCTTTTGTCGTAGAAGATTGATATTGAGTCTTTCTTGACTTTCGTAGTGTAGAGCCGTGATGTGCTGCCGAGTTGCTTTGTACTCTGGCCGTGTTTGTCTGAGGGGCATCCGCCTGTCTCCTCCCATCACTAGATAACTCGATATCCGGTGGTTGTATCAGCAAAAGAGGATTAGTCGGGTCAATTTCAAGTAGAATAGAACGAATGCATCTTGTCATGAGATTACAATACTGTATACCAGCAATGTTGGTCTCAACCATCCTCTTGGCAAGGCTTTTATCAAATGTAGCAGCCTTGAGTTGTTCTTCATCCTCATGATTGACAGTGTTACCTGCTCCTTTTTCCTTTTGTTTATATGATCGTTCTCTCTGTCGTTTCATCTTCTGCATATCAGTTGTGGCCTTGTGAAATCCATTCGTACCGGTTCCCAAGGCCTGCTTTGCGACAAAAACAATCTTCTCTTCTGTGGAACATGCATTAGTAAGGTTGAACACTTCTTCATATGTTAGAGTTGATTTGTGTATCGTTCTAGGTTTCCGATCTTGTGAACCTTGACGTTGTAGTGCTCTCTTTTTACCTGATGACTTGTTACCGGATTGGTTCTGCTGTTGTTGTTCCACACTGGGTAGAGATGGATTGCTGGGTAGAGATGGATTGGAATCCGCTGATCCTGATTGATGAACGGTATCAGGCATACCAAATACTTGCTTGAACGTTAAAGGGCTTTTCTTATTACTTGATTTTGGATTATATACTGTGTTTTTCAGTACGGTTGGAGAGGCTTGTTGTTGTGCATATTGAGGAGGATTTTGTATTGACTGTGAAGAAGGAGGTCTGGATAAGTTGTTGGGTGATGCACGAAAAGATGATCTCCGTTCTGCTTGTTGACCTGATGACATACGACGCTGTTGTTGTTGATGTTGTTGCAACATCATTTGATGTTGCTGCTGTCGGATGTTTTGAGCGAGGATTTCATTTTGAGACTGGGAGAGCTGACTCTGAGAGAGGTTGGATGCCGTAGATGAAGACCTGCTCATATTGCTGCCCACCATGTTATTGAGCTGCTGCTGCTGCTGCTGCTGTGCGTGTTGAAGACTAAATCTTCGTCTCTTCTCCTCAAGTAGTAACAGTTGATTCGGGGTTAACTGCATTTGACCCCCTTGAGGTTGTTGAGTTTGATTCATTTGCATCTGCCTCATTTGCTCTGCACAAGCCGACGAAGATAAGAATAATACAAAATATGTGAGAATACAAGGTACACGTGTACAACACACTCGTATGACATATAAAAATGTAAGGCAGTCACGAAATTGCACAAAACCCAATCATTGAACATAAAAACAGAGGTCCTATAGGGTGCAAAATCGGAATAAAAACGCCAGGTGGGTTTACGAGATGCAACTTCTAAAGAAGAAGTGATCAATCGCAAGGCCACCTACTAATTAATAGTTGTTTAATCTTCCTGATGGTTAATCCTCTTATACAAGAGGATAAGGTCTGCGTACCAGTCATAGTGTGCCTGTTTCTACCTTGTAAAATGTGCACGAAGGCAACTGAAGGAGGAATATAGTATTCAAATAATTGAACACTATATATGTAGGCTCACGATCGTGGTAAACTTGGAATGACCAATTCAGGTTTGCTTTTTATCCCCAACTTGAAACAAAATAACACATATAGTACAATAGATAAAACAAAATGACACATCATATATATTAACTCACGTTGTTGTAATTGAAAATTTTGTATCTGCATCTGTTGCTGCTGTTGATTAATTTGATTCTGCTGTTCATTCATGGCTACAATTGGATCAACAATATTATTGTTTATTATACTTGGAGCTGTACTATTTGGACGGCTAGTATTATTTTGCATGTGTTGCAATTGTTGTTGTATCTGTTGCTGCTGCTGCTGCTGCTGCTGCTGCTGTTGTTGTTGAGCTGCAGCAGCCATTCTTTGCATATGTAACAATTGTAAATGCTGTTGTTGCAGTGGCGTCATATTCTGTACATTCGGAATGTTATTATTGTTTATTGGTAGGCCAGCAGCCATCTGTTGATTATTTTGTGGTTGTTGTTGTTGTTGATTGATTGCATTCATTTGTTGAATCCAGGCCATTTGATTCGCCGCCGTCATACCACCGCCTTGTTGTTGAGGTACCACACCCGATGATGAGTTACGGCGTGGGGGTCCCTGATTGTTCATTGTTCACTACTGCCTTTGTATCTCAACTCACCACAAAGATTGCAAATTTCAAATGCATCACTTTATGAGAGTTGAGAGGATACCGCCTAAATAGTTGATGAAGCCTGAACTCTGAACTAGAATCAGATAATATAACTTTGAACACAACAAACAAACAATAGAGATGTTATTATCAACCAAACGTAATCACGCCAGTATACTGGCAGATAATACTGCTGATAATACTTCTAGTACTACTGATAATGATAAATCTGCAGCCAAACTCACCCACACATTATCAAAATCACTCAAAGAAATATTACTACCAAATTATGAAACATCAATCACAGAAAACGAGAAGGATGTGTACCATCAATATCTAAACTCACCTCCACCCAATACCACTAATTCTAATAATAATGAGCAGAATAAGAAAGTATTAGAACTACAAACATGGCTAACTAACTCAATGTCAAGTGTTGGCGTGGGTTCCAATTTTAATACTATAAAATTTTGGAAAGAGCATATAAATAATGGCACTGGCACTAGTGGTGATAATTTAACAGAGTTATATGCAGATTCTAGATATTTAGTATGGTTTGTTAAGGAGATATTACTCCCTACTGCTGTCAATAATTCTATGAGTAATGATGCTAGTGAGGGTGATATTGAGAAGGATACCACAGCTGATTCTAATACTGAGCAATTATTAGAAATTATAAATGAATGGCATCTATCTATACATCAATTGTTAAGTTTAAATTCTACAAAGGCATCTGAGGATGACGATGAATTTAATAACAATGAAGAAGACGAGGAAGATATGACAGCAGGTGTTATGTGGCAAATGCTGGTACAAAGTTCAAATTTAACACCAGAGAGTATTCGAGAGATTTTGGATGTTTATACTTCACCACAGACTGGTTATGAAAAGAGTATTGATGGTGGGGACGGTGATAATGTGGCACTACCAGGTGAATGTTTTGCATGGCCATCCTTCTTTCAACATGTAACTTGTGCTGCCAAATCACAAGCTCAACAGTCATCCAACAAACGTAGACGCAGTAACACCTCCAAATCATTATCCATCAATGCCTCATACAACTCAAAGAAGAATGAGAATTGGTACCCATTATTAGGATATGCCATTACCTATGCCTTTTTATCATGTAATAATAATATGACAGTACAAGAAAAGATATCCCATCTCAGAACTAACCTATTGGATTCATTACCATATATGTTGGGTATACCCAACTTTGATTATAATACGAAACATTTATTATGTAGTGGTATTGTTGGGTGTGTATTGGATGAAGTTGGTGAATGGATTGTATTGGATGGATTAGTGTTGGGTGACGAAGGAGGAGATATTATTAGTGGGAATGATGAGGAGGAGAATAATAAACAATGGAGAGCAAGTGTTTCTCAGGTTGCTGAGTTGTTGACTGTGGATGGGTGAGTTTATATGTGTGCTTGTTGTTTTTCTGACGTCCTTGCATGCAATGGCTAATCAACATGATATCTTTGACCATCACAATCTCAAAACAAACAGAGTTCTAGCAAAGTTGGCCAAGGTGACAAATACGCCACTATCAAACTTGGTTGCCGAAGTGGCAGATTCACTCATGCTTTACTCCAAAGTATACCAAGGTTTGCGCAGTAATCAAGGAAGCAATGATATCAATGGAGAAGATGTCAGTCAGTTGATAAATGACGCCATGCAGGTTGTATCCTTTATTGAAAAGGCTTATCCACAATTAACACTTCAACTTGCAAGTCAAAAATTCATACCATCCCAATACTATTCTCCTGGTATCGACTCCGCCGCCCCGGTACATCCCATCGTAATATACACACGTGCACTTTTATTTGCAAATAGTTTAGTACAAGCTTCCAAGTTATGTCGGACACTTGAAGATTGTGTTGGTATTAATAATGCAACAAAGGAACATTGTTACTTTCTACTCTTTGAAAAGTTTCAAGATTTGGGTGTATTATTTGAAGATGGATGGGTTACAGCAACCAAAGAAGAAGGTGGTGGTTCTGCAACATTGGCAAATATTACATTGGGTGCATTAGGATTGAAATGTGCACAGAATTATCTTGAACATGTTGTTATTACTGCCCAAGATACGCTCTTATCAAAGCCAGTAAAGAATTCATGTTTACGTCGGCATAAGGAACGTGCCAAGCAGGAATTGTTATGTGTCAAGGATGCCGTACGGCGAACTGTGCTGAAATTTCTCATACCCAGAGCATACTCACCTCATGAGGCTTTGGTTATTGCAAATGAATTGTCCCTTGCGAATTCTGCACCTCGATTGGAGAATGTTACACTGAGTAATGATACCACTGTGGACGCCGTATATCATATCTTTGCTACTCCGACTTTATACTCCATCTGGAATGAGAATTTATTATCTGATGAAGAGGTAGAGGAAGAATCAAAAGAAGATGATTCGGAACCTGAAGAAACTGAGAATATTGATCTTGAGCAGGAAGAAGAGGAGGTTGTGGAACCGGAAGAGCAGGCAAAAGACGTACCATCTCCAGAAGAAGGAAATATCAATGAGGAGGAACCAAGAGGTGCTGTCCAAGCTGATGATAAAGATGACGACAATGAAGTGATTGATCTTGGTGATGATACGGATGAAGAGGAGGAGGTCACGGCTAAGCAACAACAACAATCAGATGCCGCCGAGTCAAATGATGATGAGGAAGAGCAAGTTGATAGCATAGATGAAGAGGAATTAGCGGAAGAGCAACAAGATGATATCACCTATCCCCGTCACTATCAACAATTTGCTGGCAATTATAGTGAAAGTGACGACTATGATGTGAGTTTTATTTGTACTGCTTGTTTACATTTGTTTCTTGTCCTTCTTTGCACAATCTTATGAACAATTGATTATTTATTTACTCAATAGGCGGAAGATAATGAAGAGGCTGATAGACATTTGGCATTTGAGGGTATGTATGACGACCAAGAAGGACAGGGAGGATCAGATAATGAAGAACATGATGAGGGTCAAGTGTGCGACGCAGGTATGATTGAGCTTTTAGATAGTTCTGACGAGGACGAAAATGAACATCAGCAAGAAGAGGAGATGATGAAACAAGCTGAAGATGAATCGTCTGAGGAGGGCAACGACAGTGATGAGACAGGTGCTCTCAATGAAGCTGTCAATAAATATATTGCCAAGCAAGAAGGAAAAGAGCATGTTGAAAGTGATGGTGATGAACCTGCAGATGAATCGAATGATAAAACTGAACAGGGTGATGAGGCTCTACATGACAGTAGTGGAGAGCAACAAGAACTTGAGGCCAAAATTCTTAGTGAAGCGGTTCACGAATACATCAATCCATCAACTGGGGCGAAGGAAGACGTGAATGTGAATGACTCAATAGGAGAAGAGCACGGTAGAGAAAAGAATGATGGCTCAAATCAGCATGATATTGATGTCAGTGAAAAGGAGGAAGGCGCCGTAGCTGCCACTGAGGTGGTGGAAGTTCAAAAACAACAAGTTGGAGAGCAAACTAAAGAAGCAGAAAGTCCATCGAAGACGATGACGTCCCCAGCCATACGCCGATCAACACGAGATAGGAAACCGTCTCCAAAGAAGAGGGCCGCTATGGAGTCGAGTTCTACCACTGCGGCTAGTGAAGACAAGAAGACAGAGCCTGTGAGCAACAAGAATGATGAGTCAAGCCAGCATGATGTTGATGTAAATGAGAAGGGCACAGATGTCATTGGTAATAATGATGCAGAGAAGACATCCGTATTGGAAGAAGGAGAAGATGGTGACAAGAATGACGAGTCAAACAAAAATGAGGCCAATGAGCCTACTGTTGAGGATGGCACAGAGCTCTATGATTTGTTAGCTGATGATGAGCATGAATCTATTGATACTGAAGATGATAAGCGCAGTGTTTCACAAGAGCAGCTCGAACCAGAGGTTGGTGATAACATCAAAGATGATGCTAACAACAATATGGAGAAAGAAGAGGATTTATCTGCCCGTATTTCCAAGTACATGTCTCCCAAGTATCAAGCTGAGAAGAAAGCTGATGAATCCCCGCTTAAGCAGGCGGATGGAGATGGGGTTGAAGTTGAGAATGAAGGCGAGAAGCAGCCGTCCGTCTTGGTTGCGGCGGCAATGTCAACACAACGTCAGGGAAACAACTTTGATCAAAGTTCTACTCCTAATAGATTTGAGCTGCCCCCAGCAGAAGGGTTTGAAGGTGCGGAAGAAGAAGACGATGAAGCACCAAGTGTAGACGGCAATGATAGTGTGTCAATTGATCACACGAGTGCAGCCAGGGCATCTACGGATAATGATAGCCTCGTAGTTGGAGAAGCTGCTATGACAGATGATGGATATGTTCCTGATGATGCTGGGACGGAGGTTGAACGTGCTGATCGTGCAAAGAAAGAATCAATTCGCAAAAAGGCGATAGATGATGGATATGTTCCTGATGCCTCTGAGGCGTCTGAGGTGGAACAATCCGAGGCCGCTATACCCGACAGTAATACCAAACGACGTTCGGCTGTTAGAGACGTTCGATTCGAGACCGATCTTGAAACTAAAATCAATGATGCTGTCGTTCCAGGCATCGATGGTGTTGCTACTAGTCAATCAATTGATGACGGCTATCTCCCAGACGAGTCGGAAGTAGAGCGAGGTGAAACCTTAAAACGACGCACTCAGCAAGGTATCGATCAAGGGTATTTGCCTGACGGACACACTACCCCAGGAAAGTCCGTTTTATATGAATTCGTGTGTTCATTATGAAGTATTTGAGTTCGGAGTGCTTCATTTATCCTTTATTATCTTCATTTGATTGTCTTTGCAAGCCATATGCACTAACTTGAGTTACTATCGTCTCTCTTCTTCATAACCGCTAAACGCGCATCTTCCAGGTGATGCAACAGAAGAAGATCACGGTGAAGATGATGCAGCTGTGGGTAGTGATGTTGCAGCCAAAGATGATAGTCAAAAGAAATCAGACGTTATAGATGTGGATACTGATAATAAAGATGTTGCGGGTCAGTCAAAGAATGTCGCGATGCCCGTTGAGACAAGATTGGATGACACTATTGATGAGGTAAATAGATATTTGTACACTCTCGGTTGATGCATTGCAATAATTGTATGGTTTAATTATATCAACCTCTAACGATATTATTTATTCTCTAGGGATATCTCCCATCTGCTGGGGAACAAGAATTGTCTGAAAAGGAGGAAGTCACCTTGACAACAAACAATGAAGTGGTTGTGCAAGAACAACAAATTAATGAAGAACCAACCCCATCCGTTAGCCGATCAACACGAGATAGAAAACCATCTCCAAAGAAAATGGCAGTAATGGAGTCAAGATTGGCTACCAATGAAGTGGTGCAAGAACAGCAAGTTGGAGAGCAAGCTAAAGAAGAAGGAACTCCATTAAATATGGAATCATCCCCGACCGTACGCCGATCAACACGAGATAGAAAACCGTCTCCGAAGAAAATGGCCGCGATGGAGTCAGGTTCGGCAAGTGTAAATGACAAGAAGACGGAATCTATTCAAGAAGGAACATTGGAAAAGAAGAGTCCAGTCAAGGCAAGCATCGAAAAGGCTACAGCAGAGTATTGGAATGAAGTCAATGAAAAGTCTACTCTTCAAGAATCAGAGACCAAACAAGATGATCTTTCAAAGGAGATTGCTGTTCAACAGGAAGATGTGAGTGCAGAGTCCAACAAGGGTGAACCAGTGAAAGATCCTGCTGCTTCTAAAGAGGCAATTACCCAGGCATCGCCACTAGACACCGCCGCTATTGATGCCGCGGTAGAGGCATGTAACAATATCAACGCTACCGATATCACGTCCCCAAATCCAACTAATGAGGCTGCCGGTGCTGATACAACAACAATAGCAAGTCAACAGCGAGAAGATTTGTCTATTTTGACTGTAGTACAGTTGAAGGATAGACTACGGGGCTTGAATTTAGCTGTTGGTGGACGTAAGCAAGAGTTGATTGATAGGTTGAATGGTCATCTCTATCCAAATCTGACGGAGAATGAGCAAGTCGAAGATGTTCCAATAGCCAATCAAGATGAGAAACAAGCTCAAGCGGAAAGTACAGTATCAACACGAAGATCTAGAAGAGGGAAGAAGCCTTCTGCTAAAGCTGCACCGGAGAAGCAACAAGACACTCCCATTAGTGAACTTAGTCATCCTGTGGATTCAGAAAGCGACGATGACGATGGTGATTCTGTACAGAAGAAACATTTTACATCATCATCAAAGACAGTCGCGACAGATTCAAAGCCTTCTCCAGGGGTTCCATCGTCAATTGTAACTCGGCGAGGTGGAAAGAAGAAGTCTTCCCCCTCTTTGTCTGCTGTGCCAGAAGGTGAGACTGTGGAAGACTCTAGGGTAGACGGACCAAAGGTTGCGATCAAATTGGCTGATGAGGAGGCATCGAAGCGCTCAACACGGTCCACAAGAAGCACCCGTCAATCAAAGAAGAAGAAAGATGAGGCAGCAAATAACGACACAACTACTTCAGTAAGTGCAAGAGGCTCGAGGAGAAATGCTGCTCAGAAGAAATTACCATCAAATGATACGTCATCTAAACGAAGTACCAGAAGTCGACAAACCACCGCAACCAAGGAATCTTCGCCACCTAAACGACGATCTGGCAGAGCAAAGAAGGGGGCTGGTGAATCTGTGTCCACAAGAGGCTCTAAAAGGGTGGCGGCATCGATGGATGGTAAAACTGACGCCACCTCACCCGAGAAGGCGCCTCCGGCTAAACGTAGATCTACCAGATCAAGAAAGACAGAGACCGAAGAAGAGAGTGCCTCATCGTCAAAGAGAAGTACAAGAAGAACAGCAACAAAGACGGATGAATCAGTGGGAACACGACGTAGTACTCGAAGTCGAGCCACGCAGCGTAATTAGGTTTGGAAATACTTTTAAAGAAATTAAGAATCAGAATGTTGCATTAGTGAACTACTATGTCGTATGGATTAGTATAAAAGAGTATAGCAGGTACTACCTATCAACTTGCCACGCAACTTCATATGAGTCGATGGTTGACAATACTCCCCCAGCCGACTGACTATTGTACCCTCTATTGGAAGTCATGCACCCTTCCTTTTCTGCATGTACGTGGGATCCTAATTATCCGAATACGAAAAGGCGGAAGCAAGTTTAGCAGAAATTGTCTTCTTCTCCTTCTTCTTCTCCAACTTCTCCTTGAGCTCTTGAGCTTCATCCTGGGTGTGACCGATAATCTCTTCGCCTTTGTCGTCCACTTTTTTCTTGATCTCTTCAGTCTTCTCATCCAACTTCTCCTTGATCTCTTCAGTGTGTTTTACTAACTTCTCATCCACTTTCTCCTCCACCTTTTCAGCCACCGTCTCTGCCAACTTCTCAGCCACCTGCTCTACCACATTCTCCTGAATCGTCTCCAGCTTCTCCAGGATAATACGTAACGCATTTCTTTGGTTCTCAATGATTGAGCCTTGATTCGCAATCATTGAGGCTTGATTGGCAATTGTAACGTCTTGACTCGTAAGCACTTTGGTTCCGAAAGCCTCAGCACCAAGGGACAAGCTGCCAATCATATCCTTGATCTCAGCTGTATCTCCTTTGATATCAGCTGTATCTCCTTTGATATCAGAAACACCAGAGAGGATAGAACTAGCATATTTAGCGATGACTTCAATACTTTCGCCATTCTTTTGCAATTCCTCGTGGATGATCTTACATTGAGCTTTTTGCTCCTCGGTGGCAACGTTTCCTTGTTCACTGATATTAGTGATAAGCGTAATGGCTTGTACAAGAAGTTGAGTTGTCTCATCCTGCGAAGCATCGGTCATCAGACTAGCCCTGTCCATACTACCCCCATAACTAATTTGAGCAAATTCAAAAGCGGCAGCATCACTGTCATCATCCTTCTTCTCCTCAGAAGCTGAGTGATCGACCACGGAATCCTCGAGCTGCTCCTCTTCATTTCCATTTTGCTCCGTAGAATCCTCATCATTGTTGTTACTAGAAACCTGCTCCTCTTCTCCATTTTGCTCCGTCGAGGCAGTATCAACATCATTATTATTCTGTTGGGCTCCACCGTTGCCACCATCGAGTTGGCCTACAGCATTCTGGGGGGGTGGTACAAAGTCCTGCTGGGCGACAGAAGTATACTCCCGTAACACTTGTGTATGGGGTTTTATCACCTGACGACTTTTTGGTGAAATAGTCATAGTTTCTGATAATGAATATGAAGGAAGGGCAGATATATTACTCTTAAGTTCAAGGCAATAAAATGTGATAATAATATGTCATTGGATTTTTGGGATTTGTGCAGCTGCCGCAAGAAGGGGGTTCAACGTCCCTCTATAAAAAAAGAAGACAGTGACGCATCATAGTCTAAACCTTTAAATAACACAAGCTTAATTGTAGATCATCTCCGCCGTATCAAGATAACCAGATGATCAGAGGCGACAGCAACAGAGGCCAATAAAAAAAATCCTATCTATCCGTGTAGGCGGCACCCCAGATGATGGTGGCGTTGGTAAAAGAGTACATACATGTTATTTACCTTGTTTATCCTCCAGTATAAAGTAAAAGAAACGTGTATTAGATGGAACCGGCTGTACTTGGACTACCTTTGCCTGTTGCAATAAAAATCAATGAGCTTTCAGAATTCAGAAAATAAAGATACCTAACGAGTAGTAACAGTTCTTTCCCACAAACCACAAAAATCTTTGACTGTATCTGATATCACTACTTATTGCTTGAGACTTCTTGTCTCTGTGGTGGTGTTAATGCGGCCATAGCTTGCTGAAGACGGTCTATTGACCTTGTAATTCTCTTAGAGGAGAAAAAAAGAAGTTGGTTAGTTTTTGCCAAGGTTTATTTTACTAAGTTTTTGCAAGAGTTTTTAAAAGATAGCAATTCGAAGTTAAGTTGCTTGGATTGCCCAATTGACGTTTCATCATGGAAACAAATAATGATATCGTTGAACAGTCTGGCGACAAAAAACGTCGAGACATATGTGAAAGAATATTAATGGTAGATCATTTAGGCCAACTAGCACTAAAAGAAGACAATACTAAAAACAAAAACAAATATCTTCGTTTGCAGATGATGCTATTGAAAGGAACGATGGAAATATTTCCTGATATCCAAACATTAGAACAACTTACGTCTGATAAAGCACACTACAATGAATTAGAATCCTCTCCTACGCAAGAAGCTGTAAAGAGATGTTATGGCATATTGAAAAAATTTTCAAAGTTAAAGGATGGAATTGAAAGTGAAGATACAAAATTGAAGGAGGAACTTGTTGTAGCTCGATCCACAATTGATGATACTAACAATAAGCTTGAGGAAGTAAGGCAACAGCTTGCTGCAGCTCAGGAGAACATTGTTGTCTTGAAAGAGGAAGCTCGGGAGGGTGATGACAGATTGCAAGCACAGATTGAAGAAAATGAAGAGATGCGACAACAGCTTGATGTGGCTCGAGACGAAAAGGAAGAGATGCAACAACAACTTGTTGCATTTCGAGACGAAAATGAAGCGATGCAACAACAGCTGGATGAAGATGAGCAAGAGGAAGAAGAAGACGTGGATCTAGGAGTGCCAGATGGACATGATCAAGATCGTCAAAGGCTGTTTGAAACCTCCCGTGATTGTGGGGTTTGTTTGTCAATGGGCCGTGTACGCAAACGCAAGGATGAACCAAGACAACCAAATCACCTTTTTACATCCAAATGTGGCTGTCGACACGAGGATTGTGCTGAACGTCCTGTTTGTGAACAGTGTTGGGTGGATTATGGACATGATGGATGGAGTTGAGTACTTATACATTAGAGCTATTTCTATCAATCGACCGGACGGACGGAGGACGGACGGGCTAATCTCGAGAGCTTTGGCATTGGATACAATGCCCTATGAGAAGGACTCCCGAACTGATATCTTGATATATAACAACTAATAACAAGCTGATTTGGAGGCCAGCGAGGCCAGCGGTTCTTGGAGATCCCGCCGCCCCCTTCGGGGGCAGGAGCTTTGAGTGAGGCGAAGGCACAGTGTGTATTGATCCTTAGAGCGGATCTCCATTAACCCACTCACAGTATAAAAAATAACATTAAAACTAAAACTGATAACAAGCTGATTATGTTTAGCCTTATCCATTTGCTATGTAACCAAGCGATGCTTCTTCTCTCTTTCCTTTCTTGACTCGGTTCCCGACCTATTTACTCATCTATCGTATCTTATGATTATGAGTGGGCCCAAGATTCTGGCCTAAGCTGCAGGCTGCAAGCAGATTTGCTCTTGTACTTAGGTCTTCTGTAGACACTGCACTCGCTTATGGTAATAGGAGGCATTTAATGTTAAGTTTAACTTTGCCCCCTCTAGTAACTTAATAGTACCCCACAACATTCAGTAATTTTTGGATCCCTCATTGGGAAAACTAATCAAATTATTGGTAATAACAACTCCATCTTCCGCTTCTTCGGCGTTGCTTGGATGATCAGGATGTTTACCTTCTTTCATTTCAGTAAAGAGTTTTAGATTGTCTTCATTGATCTGTTACGATATGGTGATTCTCAGACCAACCACGGTCCTTTTTCTCTCTTGCTAACATAAGCTGTAAGTAAAGGGAGACAGTCCACGTTGAATCCAATTAACATCTTCTAATATACTAACAACATTGGATTTGTATCATCTAATCTCATATAAGACATCTACCTCTACTATTCTCTTCTGATGAATCACTGCTTTGGAAGGCACGTGCACTGCAAAGTGAAGGGGACTGCCTTGGCATGTCCCAGTGTAGTAGCCATTTGGTTAGGGTGGAAATCTTGTCTACTATTGGCTCTTCTAAAGCTACTGACGTAGTTTGGGAGCCATCATCATTATCATGTAGATATCATGCTGTATAATAATAAGAAAAGTTGGCGTGTGAAGGGAAAGACTAATCATTACTATCATATCGCCATTTTTAAGTTGAGCCCTTTCGTCAACAAGACGATGAGCCTTTTCAACCAACCTCTCTTGCAGTTACCACCACTACTTTGTATTAACTTGTTATCTGATAAATCATAGAGGCCATAGATATACCCTGCCGCTAATCATCATCGGCAACACACACCATCTTATCACTTACATTCATATCACATCACACATATGGGGTACGTTCACGTCGTACGTATAATACGGCTTATCAAAATACATTTTTTCATTTAAGTTGTTTCATTTTATTTCTTTTGCCATCTAACCTCGTTGCCTCTCGTTGCTTTGCCGCCTACCAAACTTTATTGCAACATGAAGCTTGTTTCCAATGTCATCCTATTATTAGTATTGAGCATTTTCCCTAATGCCAGGCCAACGCATTCCAAAGAGGCAAATGATTTGTCAAACATTTCCGACTTCATGGAAGAAGCTGTTGGTACACTTGCCAATGCAATCGATGATGTTGGTAATAAGACAACCGCAACTCTACCTCCGCCAACGGAACGTCCCGTAGAAGATGAGTTGACCGAAGGAAGTGATATCACATCGGTAGTGCCGTCGGTGACAACAGACGCCAACACAAATGTACCATCGGGGTATTCGTCATTTGTTCCTACTGCACAGCCCTCGACAACATCAGGAACAAACGACACAACAACTGAACCCAACGATCAGCCCACTTCCACCACCAATGCCGTTGAAGTTGAAGATGATTCCAAGTCATTAATCAATACTCTGGTCCCAGTCTGTGCTGTAGTTGCAGTAGCTTTTCTCGCCCTCTTCGTATATAAGCAGGTGAAGAATACTTCAGCTCCCGATGCTAAGCTGATTAACGACGAGGAGCAGCCTGCTCTGGAGGATGAAAAGAAGAAGTCTGTGTCGTCTACTCAGCTGGATGTGAAGAATGATGACGTCGGTGGAGCTGGGAATATTTCCAAAGAGAGTGTTGGGGTTGCTACTATTGGTCTTGGAGATAATCTTGGGGTTTCTGGGGTATCGAATGTTATTGCTGGACAGTCTGGTCAGCTTGCTCTTGGTAGTACATCCTCATCCAGTGAGCTCGTCGTTGCGTCATCTCGTGCAGCTGCTGTTGTTCCGGAGAGGAATTATCAGCTCTCTTCTGTGAAGAATGAGGATGGTGTCGTTGT
>Ga0214478_100019_pt1 | contig 62630 bp, 56 predicted proteins | sample M1_20Mar14CPVII9_2_FD_178001 | JGI IMG/M metagenome (GOLD analysis project Ga0214478, IMG submission 178001) | Marine eukaryotic communities from Monterey Bay, California, United States - M1_20Mar14CPVII9sort6BwellD7 | ecosystem: Environmental > Aquatic > Marine > Unclassified | place: USA... | reverse complement strand
CCGCTTTATAAAACTAACAAAACAATACACCGAAACAAAACCAAACAATACCTAAAACTGCACACCAAACATAAAACCGAACTAAACACCGCATAAAACCAAATAAAATAATACAACGTACCTTGCCAGGGATACTAAATGCCTTAAGTGTAACACTCTGTAATTCACTCCGCGTTGGTAAACTTAACCTTTCACTTCCACTATCATTATTATTAACAGGACTGTCGCCCAGAGGGAAGGTAACAACACCACCTAAGAATGAACTTCGTACATATATACCATTGGTACTAACTTCTTCATATTCAATTAATTCTTCATCTTGATTATTTTGTGAGTTATTGGAATTGTTGGAGGGAGTATTAGTGACGACTGTTAGTAATACCTGTGTAGGTTCCATATTAAATTGTTCAGCGTAAATGTTTTTAAGGTGTAGCTCGGCTGTTGATTGGATTGCTCCATCTATTTTATCAGATGTTGTTTGTAGTTCTCTGTTCTCTCCTACACTACTTATCTGTAGTGCCGTGCCATGTTGAGTGGAAGAGAGGGGAGATAATCCTCTTCGTAAATTACCGTAGAGATTGCGTCTAAATGGTTCTTGTATTTTAATAGTTAATTCAAGACGCCATACTGGTAATGATAATGTTATTGTTTCTTCTTTTGCATATATTGTTGATATGCAACAAAGGAGAGCAAGGATTAAAAGGGATTGTGTCATTTTTTTTCAATATATAATTGCTTATTGTATATGTTGTGTTGTGAGGAGAGTTATATGTTAAACTATACACCTCTCTCTCCGCTATATATTATATCAGCTATTAGCGGCTTTAATCATGCACTATTTTGATTGCAACTCCGCCATTCTTTGTCATGGAAGAGGGGGTATTCATCTTACGAAAACATGCGAAATAAAGTTTGACTATATCGGGATGAGTGTTCGTTAATAAAAAGTAGATGTTAGCGATCTAACTGTCTTCATGGGTGTTTATTTGGCGGCCTCCGGCTTACCCTAAAGAGGAGAGCAATAGATAGACAACAATAACAATGATAAGAGTACTATTATCATTACTAATATGCATTGGTATAGCATCAGGCTTTATCATCACCACTCGACGGCCATCCATCGTTGCAAAAACATTGCAACAAACAAGGCCTCATCGCACATCATTTTCAACCTCGCCATCAACCACTCATCTATCAATCTCCACAGACGATACAACCAATGAATCCCTCCCTTCTACTACACCAGTATCAAAGGCACCAGATTTAAATGGTAAGATAGTATTACCAATTAAAATTGCCAATAGTGGATTAAAAGGATATGATGGTAATGTTGCGGCAGTTTATGCCATTTTGGATAGTAGTTACAAGAGAGGGTGAGTGTATTTTCTGTTTGTGTTGTGAATGATATGATGTGTTGTGCTGTATATATACTTCTATAGTAATTGCACGCTGGCTATGTGTATATATGCTACTATCTTGTTGGTATGATGTATTCTTTGTTATAACACTGGCCGTATCTCATATTATAATATGCGCCTATCATCTATCTAACCACAACATAAAAACAGGTCAGGAGATGGATGGGAACATGTCAAACATGTATCAATAACACGTAATCTCTCCGCTGACATTTCCTATTTTCAATCCATCAAATCAAAACAAGAAGTAGCATATATTCGTGCATTATCATTTTCATATCCACAAAAGTCAACAATGGAAGATTTTGCAAATAGTTGGAGAAGTAAAGTTGTAGATGCTGGTGGTACGTTGGAGAATGGTATTGGTTGGGGTATGGTCCCTTCTGATTATGATGATAATAATGATAGTGATGCAGCATTAACGGCAGATAATGTTAGGATAGTTGGCGATGAATATGAATTCGATGATGAAGATGAAGATGATATGGACGAAGACGACTTGGACGACTATTTACAAATGATGGCTGAATCACGAGCGGCTACATCCTCTACTCCTCCGCCTGCTCCATTGTTTGTTGATAATACCGGCCTATCTAGTATTGAATCATTAGCACCTCCAAAAGATCCAAATGCCAAAGAAGAAGAAGAGGTAGTATCACCATTTGACGCATCAGTCGACAAGGCTGTACAATCAGTAACATCCCTAACAAATGACGACGGCGAAGCATTAGAATTAAACCCAACAAATGTTGACAAAGTCTTAGATGAAGTACGACCATATCTAATCTCCGATGGGGGGAATGTCTCAGTTCAAAATGTAGATGTAGAGACAGGGAATGTCTACCTACTGTTAGAGGGAGCATGTGGATCATGTGCAAGCTCGACGGTAACAATGAAAATGGGTATTGAACGTGTATTAAAAGAAAAGTTTGGTATGAAGTTGGGTGAGGTTATACAAGTTGATCCAGAGGAAGATGGTGAAGATGGTGGATCGACGGAACTTACATTAGAGGCAGTACAAGCGGAAGTTAATCGTATATCAACGGCGATAGTTGCCATGGGGGGTGTAGTGCGAGTAGTGAATGTTGATCCAGTAGGTGAAGTGGAAATTGATTTTAGAGGACCGAATAGAGTTAAGAAGGGATTGGAATTGGCATTGTTGGATGTTGAGTTTGTCAAGCATGTTAAGTTTGTTTCGTAATCGGTTGGAGATCACAGCCAAGCAGCAACATGAGATCAAGTTCAAGAGTAGGAATTAGATGGTTTTAGGTACACATTGACAACTATAATGAAGCTGTTATATCTAATATCATCGAGGTACACCATCATCGCACTTAAACCATAAGCAGAGCAGCAAGGTTAAAAATTTGTTTATCCTTTCAGTTCTTTCTGGTATAACAAATTTGAACAACAGAGGGGCCGACTAACCAAGAAGCATCTCAGAGTCAGCAAGATAAGGAGACGGGGTTGATTAATGGTAAGTTCGTATATCTTTAATGATAAGATTTGATCGAGTTGTCTATTGCAATGGCAAACATCTAAAGTATGATCATTCCCCTATTAGCTTTATTTGGAGCTGGTGTCGCAGTTGGAGCTTTATTTGCCCCGTATCTATTCAATGGACGTGGACGTAAATCTACCATGTGAGTTTGTTAACATCATATGTCTATTTTGTGCATATCATATGTTCAACTAAAATGCTCATATCATGTGTCCATTTTTGTGCATATCATATGTCTTATAGGATTTGGGGTGCTATTACCTTTACTATTGGTGCTGCTATCCAAGCTGCCGCTGTTAATATGCCTATGCTGTACATTCCCCGACTTCTCTCGGGATTTGGTATCGGTATGCTATCAATGTGTTCGCCTGTATACATCGAAGAAGTCGCCCCAGAAGATCATCGTGGTTCAAGAAAGTCCGCGTTTGTTTGTTTTATCTTGTGCAATGTGATGTTCGATATGAAGTCTCGACGAATTGACTACTTCGATCGGCCTTCCATGCCTTTGCTTGTTACCCTTGCAAACCATATGCACTAACAGAAGTTATTACCTCGATCAGATTGACTGGGAGATTGAAGGTAAGTTGACTACTTGATTATGTACCTGTTTGAGATATCCCACCTCCTAGGTCTCAAGTATCTCTCCTGCTCATGTCTCCTGCTCATGTATCTCTCCTGCTCATTTAACATATGCACAGAATTGACAATCGAACATAACGAGAAGAAGGAGTTAGGAGAGACAACCTGGAGTGAGGTATTCGACAATTCCAACAACAAGATGAGGAGCCGTACTGTTTACGGTATGTTACTCCAGACCTTCCAACAACTCTCTGGTATCAATGCAATCATGTTCTATGCACCCATTATCTTCGATGATTTCTTTGGCAACAAGGGCGGCATCTACGGCAGCCTTGCTTTGAACGTCATAAACTTCTTCTCTACATTCATTCAATGGCTACGATTGAGAAGTTTGGCCGTGTGAAGATTCTCTTCAGCGGAGGCATCCTCATGTGCTTTGCCCTCATTGTGACAGCTTCTTTATCTGGAGTTGACGAAGCACATGCCGGAGACGTTGCCAACCAGAGTCTTGGAATTGGCATCACTGTGTTTTGTGCACTCTACGTTATCGGATTCGCGTACAGCTGGGGACCCGTAGTGTGGGTTGTCTGTGCTGGAAAGTCCGCGTGTATTGTTTTTATCTTTTGAATCCAAGTGTTCAATATGAAGTTTGGTGATTTGGATACTTCATATGACTCAGTTTGACTTCCTTTGTATTTGTAACCCACATGTACTAACATAAGTTACTATCTCCTCTCTTCCATCTGCAATCCCGACTTCCAGAGATGTTCCCCATGCGTGAGCGTGGTAAGGCCAACAGTCTCTCAACTTTCTCAAATTGGTGTGAGTCATTTTTTTGTGCACATCTTATGTACTTCATTCTTTGAGCTAACTCTTTACTATCATCTTTCTTCTATTAGTCTGGACCACAATCGTCGGATATCTATTCCCCATGGCTTCTACTGCAAGTTTAACTGCTTGCTTCATCTTCTTCGCTGTCGTCGTCTTTATTGCTATCTTGTTCGTCTACTTCTTCCTCCCCGAGACTGCCGATCGTACCGCTCTAGAGATTGATGAAGAGTATATGAATCACAAGCCTGAGTGTCGCCGCAAGAAGTGGAACTAGAGAGCCGTATGGCTGCTATCTTCGTATTATATTTGTTGTTTAAGTAAATGCTTAGTCTTAACTTTGCTAAAGTGCTATCGTTATTAAGCTAAATTGGAAGCTACTAATGTTATTCTGTGTTTATGATTATAAATAAATTATTCATATCCACCTCGCAAGTACGTTTCTTCATCAAAAGCTTCTCTATCAGCCATTATTGACAGTTCCCAGGGTTGTAACTCTCTTTGTCTAGAATATATTCTTGGGTCAAGCGAGTCGGTCAAGTCTAACCGACAAGCAGGACACGTCGAGTTGTTATGTAGCCATTGTTCAACACACTTCTTGTGAAAATAGTGTGAGCAAGGCAGCTTGTACAAACAACTCATATCTTCTTCTTCCTCATCAAGTAAAGGCATTTGACATATGATACAATCTACACTCTTCAGACCTTCTTGATGTTGCTGATCTGTATTAATCTCATACTGTGTCAGTTCTTCTTTCGTCAATCTCTTCTCTGCCCGACGATACGCACTTTCGAAGCACTCATAGCTTACCTCAAGTCGACGATGTATTGGAGAAGTGTTATTTAGGCTACCAGGTTCAAAAACAAATACCATTTGAGCTATTGATTTCATCAAGAAATTGACCATATCCCAATGCCGATGAGCTCCTTGCAGATCAATCTTCTTCTCTTTCCATTCAGTTATAAACTCATCCCGGTCTTGAAATGTATTGAAGTGAAATGAATCTAGCAAGGCAGCTCTTGACCGAAACTTTGCACATGTATCCTCTCCGGCTACTTTTGTAGTGCGAGTCAATAGCTCGTCAAATTTCACAAATCTTAATTTCCATAAGACCTTTTGCGTTTCATTTAGTTGTGATTCAATATGTGTATCATCATCGAGAAGCCTTAAACTCCTAACGGCTTCCCGAAGTTCGTGCATATCTATAGTTGACATTCTTGGCTGAATCTGTACACTAACTATGAGCTCCTGAAGACTATATCTCAGGGTATTGTTTGTTCTATTTCGATGTGCCGCAATGGCAGCGGTATCTCTCGACAGAAGATCTTCACAAAGAGACAGGGATGAATTGTCATTTGCAACGGTGGTTTCTTCGTCACCCCTACCAGTAGGGAACTTCCCCGTGCAAGGGTACAATGTGAAGACGTGGGTTACTTCACTTGTATGGAAGATACCATCATTCGCTTGGAGTCTTTGACGAACATTACCCTCCAATCGAAACTTTTCTTCATTCCAATATCCACTACAGCTTGTCTCTCCGTCAGAGTATTCAACGCCGAGTCTTTTTGTATCACTACCTTCTACTTCTTCAGTGCTTAAATTAATCCTCACATACTGTTCATCGTCATATGCGGCATGTGAGGCAACGATACAACCATCTTCCGGATCCATAATGACTAGCTCATACAACTTTCCCACCTCGTCTTCCTGTTCATCACCCAATCCAGGCACAACAATACGTCCCCTAAACTTCATCCCTGGTTGAAACAATGCCTCTTGTAGCATATCCTGCTTCCGCTTGGCATCAAGGTCATCTAATTCTTTCTCGGTGACATTGAAGAACTTGGCACGTAATTCATGAATTTGTTGTTCTAACTCTTTCACCTCTGCCTTACCTGCTGCTCGCCTCTCTTCAACATCCACCAATTTAGCCAACTCCTCCTTTGCCTCACTAGCAACTCCAATCTCCTCCAATACGTCAAGCTTCGTTTCAACAATCCACTTAGCATTCTCAGCATCAAGAAGCTTATTCAACTTTTGTATCTCTTCTTCTTCTGTATCATTATTATCTAGAGACTGTACTTTATCTTGATAATTCATAGTAGACTGTTGTAGTTTAGGCCACTCCTCAATATCTGCAGTATTAGTCCATTCCTCCATAGTTGGGAGTTCATGATTTTTCATACCAGCTTCCTCGCATTGCAATAAATATTCAACATATGACGGTATTAATGTACAATTATTTTCATTACCGCTCTCTAATGTTGCTAGTATACTTTCATACTCTTTCCATTTATTATACGTATTAAGAAATTCATCAATTACATATCGTTTAGTTTCTATACGAGATGGTATGTTTACCCAACCGGAGGAGTCTATTGAAGAGCTAGTATTTTCTGAGGAGTTGTAATCTGTATCCTCTTCATGAGATGTGTTGTTGTTATTATTAGCGGTAGCATATTCCTCGGCTGATATCTCCGCCATTTCTTCAAGGTTTATATCATCGTCTGAGGAGGTATTGGAATCACTCATTGTGTGGCATATTGAGGAGCGATGAGGACTTTACACCATGGCGCTCTCTGACGATAGTCTCTCACAATCTTCTCTCACTGATTACCGTTGCGGGACTTGGGATTAGCGATTTGCCCCCGAGCAATTTGCCCGGGAAAGGAGAGGATAAGCCAGCTCACAGCTACTACAATATTAGGTATAATATTAGGAGAATATCGTAGTAGTTTGGTTCAGTGCGTCCATAAATGGTTGAGATGCAGTGGTGTTATGGTGCTGTTTGTCTACTAACGTTTTAAATTGTCAGATTTAGAGGTACTCGAATTGAGATATAAGTTCCACACGAACAAAGCAAATTGTATTGTTATTTGACTACATCAAAGAAGAAACGAGGCAATAACAAAGAGAAAAAGAAGGAGAAGTATGTTAATGGTATACCACCAATTCCCGATGATCACTTCCTTCAACGTGCTGCGCCCCAGTCGGTACCTACCACCCCTCGTGATACTAAGTTGATAAAAGTATATATAAAACCGTGCAATAATATAGAGGTATCGGTACTTTGTCAAGTACCCATCCATCATAAACCCAGAGATTTAACGTCAGTTATTGATCTAGTTAAGAAGGGAAGTGAATTGACATCTATATTTCTGACCAACTTTTTTGATGAAGAATATCATATACGTGATAATCGAGAAGATCAAGAATGGTTATTAAAGCTTGGTTTATTGGATATTGTACTTGGCTTCTTGGGACGTTGTTGCAATGAAGATTTCGGTAGTATTATAAACGGTATTAGAATTAAAAACGGGCATGCCATGGGTGGAGGGTATTTGGAATCCCCATCTACATGGATTGATATTCTTGTATCGGTATCAACCTATTCGGAAAATTCTCATGCTCAGATTATTGATAGTATTGGTCCACTCGTCAAATGTATGTGTAATGATACCAAAAGGAAATTCTTCAGTAGTAACCGTCATTGGCATGAGAGTATATTACCCTTTGCTGCTCTAATTGAAAATCTACTTTCATATGAGGGTAACTTTATAAAGTTGTCTAAATATGAGGGGCTATTCGAGTCGGTTGCTCAGTGGTGGTTCTGGAAATCATACCGGCCTGATATAGCCAATGAAGCCGAATCATATCATATCCTTACGGAGAATGATTCAGATGATGTCATCTCTCATATGGATATTAGCCCGGAGGAAGTACAGAGTTTCATCATTTCAACGTTACTTCAATTTGTATTTCTATTTTTCATGGTTTTGTCGAGAGGAGTTCTTTTTGTTTATTCTAGTGCTATGGGTGGAGGGACTTGGAAGGAATACAAAGAACTTTCTAAAGGAATTAAACAGTGGTTTAAACCCCGTCAAAATTTCGTTGGCAAGTCCTATGACTTCCTATCTGCGGGTGAAACCATCACTTGTATGAGTAATGTGGGAGAGGAGATAGTATTTCACCTCATTCGTTGTGTGAGAGGTTCATCCGATGCTAAAACTTGGTTAGAGAAGCTTGGTGCAGTCCCCATCGTATCCAGGGCATATGATCCGAACTGTAAGGTATCATTAGTTGGGGGTATAGTTCGTCATATCAACAAATATGGGGATAGTAGTTACTTGTCATTACTGGACGATCTCATTGGATATGCAGATTGTGTTGATGGGGATGTTATCTCAGAAATGATTAGTCTGGCCTTTGATTTTGGCACTTCGGGTTACACATCTACTGACGCCGAACATATTGTTAAAGTGATAAGTTCAATGATCATGCAGAGTGTTGAGGTAGGTACTAAACAACCAAGTGATACTCGTGTTTCTTATGCAATCCGTGTCGGGTTGCTTGGCATGTGTATGCAACTCATAACTCGGTTTGGGGGCGATGAATCCATATGCAGTTCTATCAACTCAATGTTGCACAATGTATATCTGTTGTCGTTTCACAAGAAGACTTCAAAGTCTCTAAGTGATAAGAGGGATGAGATAGTGGGTAATCTTCAGTATTTGGAACAACGTCTAGCGGATGGTGGAGAGGATTCTCACAGGGCACCCCAGCGTGAAAGGGCGCTATGTATCATTCAGTTAATCATCAATATTTCATCTACAAGTTGCTCCTATTGCAACAAGACCACGAATAGGAAGGACATGAAAAAGTGCGGAGCTTGTAAACGAACTTGTTACTGTTCTGATGAATGCCAGAGCAATGATTGGCACGTCGGACATGACCAGAATTGCAAGTCTTTCATAAATAGGGAACATATTATGCGTATACCACAAGAACTAGTTGGTGACAAGGCACCGGATCTGATCAAGTTAAAGGATCTTGAGAGTAATATGATTATGACCCAAAAGCGATTGTTTCTTGAGCATGCTGATGATATTCATCATCAATTAAGAGCTCTGAAACTTCCTCGTTCTGAATGTATTACTCTTTTTGACTTACGGATGTGTCTTCTAACGCCAATAGTAGTGAATAAAAATGATTATTTCATCTCTCAAGATGAAAAGGAGAAGGTCAAAGAACTTCAACTTCAGATGGACGAGAATAGTATTGTGTGCGTGATTAGTTCACCTCTTTTCATTGGTAAATCAATTCCTCAAAATTTGGTCATTGGTAGTCTGTTTGAGTGTTACCAGACACAGAGTTAGTAGAAGAAGGACGGAGAGTCTAAGAAATGTGGGGTCTCTAGAAAAGATCGAATAAAACTCGATTCGTTGAGCTTGTATGGAACAGGCTCGGTAAGGGAAGAGAGGATTGGGAATATAAGTAGTCTAATCATTAGTAATGTACGAATAGAAACATCTCTATATCCTATAATTCATCCTTCAATAGACGACGAATGAAGAAGGAATGAAGAAGTGCGCATAATATAAGGTATGTCACTTTTTGCAAGAGAGGTTTAAAGAGTTTCTACATGAAACTAGATTCTCTTGCCGCGAGAGATCTATGAGATTATTCAGACCTATGGTACTCTCAGATATGCGGCGAGTTATTACCTATTGCCTTAACCAATGGTGGTGATATCATACATCACTAATGGCATTGTATATCTACTTCTTTTTCTGCTTGTAATTGATGTGACGGGATCGTTATCAATGCTGATTCCTTCTAGTCCAATCTCAAGACATTCAGTTGATGGAAATGATATCATCTTGCAATCTCGATGCAAATGTGGAAAAGTTATCATTGATATATCACTACCTGCGGATGTAAATCTCCAGAAGAATGCATGGAATTGTTACTGTGAAAGTTGTAGAAGATATCATACAGCCGCATATACAAGTTATATCAATGTATCAGAAGATCAAATCCATATCCATCAAGGACAAAAAGATATTGGAAAGTTCGTATCGTCGTGTCAGTCATTGGAAGGTGCTGCTGACGATAGTATAGAGAGATGGTATTGTACTAAATGTTCATCCAAATTATTATCCAAAGACAAATACAACGACTGCTACTGGATAAATCTAGGACCAATGAAAGAAGATACCATTCCTAAATCAAACGCAAACAGATGGAAGGAACAATTGCAACAGATTGAAAACAATATACATACAGATAGTAGTTGCAAATGGTTACATGCATTGCCAGATGATAGCGAGAAAGTAAAGAGTAAAACTGATGCGCCGCCAACTGTGACAACGTGGACGGGTGGATGTATGTGGAAAGTGCCAATATGAGATATCGATTACTCGTCTTACTCAATTGCAACATTGCTATTGCAATTTGTGTAGATTATCAGGTGGTCCATTCATGACGTGGTTACCCATTGATAAAAACAGCTTTGTATGGAAACAACAATCTACAGAAGAATCAGTCAATCTTGTCCGAACTACGCCATTTGGAAGTCGACATATATGTAAGCATTGCCGAGGAGTACTGACCATTGTCTATGATAGTCAGCCGGATCTCATCTGGCCTTGTGCTGGGAGTCTTGATGATACAAGTCTACCAAAAAGTACAAAAGAGATGGGATCTTACTTGAATCGAGTCTGTCACATCTGTTGCCGTGATAAGCCGTCATGGTTACAACTTCCCGATGATGAAATGGAGAGATTAGACAATGCGTGTTGATGAGAGAAGATCGGTATACTATACTATACATGAAAGGAGAGTGGTATACTATATAAACAAACTTTATACTTAGATTACATCTTAACATACTGTTCACAACATTGCTTCCTCACTAATCTATACAATACCCAACTACTTCCGTCTTTATGTTCAAAGACCGTCACTCATCAAGGGACGTGAAGCCATACTTAAGATGCACGAGGAACCTCCAACTGCTTCATGACCAGCATTACGAGCTACCTGGATATACCCATCTAATCCCCAAGCCTCACCCCATGAGTTTTTGACCAAGAAGTAGTCTCCTCCTTTACTCTCTGCAGTTGGCGGGACAGTTCCATAACCCACTGCTAATACTCCATGATCAATGGCTGGTTGATTCAATCCAGTCTGTGGATCAACCACTGTCTCGCATCCTTGATCAAAGATACCGCCAGAATAGAATTGCCAACCACTCATAAATCCACCTCCAGTAGCTCCAGCTGATACTGCAACAGATGTAGGTTGAATGGCAATTGCACCCTTGAGTGCATCTTCCGTCTTACTAACATTGAAATACTGAGCTACCTTAGTATTAGGCACTGGTTCGCAGTACATTCCAGTGTAGCACCCCCAAAACCTGTATTGTATAAGAGACGTGAGATGAGCATATCAGTTATACTTCTCCAATTCCTTCAAGAATAACTCACCAGTGTCTGTGATATGCCATAGGATAGTCACGATCGGCACACAAACCAACACTATCCTCCTCATACTGAAAAGCCTGTGCCATTAAGCCTCCTCCACAACCTAAATCAGTCATATCACAATCCACCAACTGCTGCATTGACAACTCCGTGAGATTACCAGTCTTGATGTAACGTGCTGATTCGATAGCTCCTACTGCAGAGTATGCCCAGCAAGCGCCACAAAACTAGTAATTGGAGTGTGTAAGTGAGAGTGAGCATATGAATAGTTATGAACAAACTGCAAAGAAAGCAACCTACTACTTACCCATTGATTCTTAACTGATGAAACGGCACCTTCCTCTTTCCAATTCTTATAATCCGGTGCATCTACTGCAGTTGTAATCTTCTCATCAATATGCATTACTGACTCTTCTTTAATCTCCTCACCAGTCTCATCACTTGTACGCAATGTACGTCGAGAAGTGGATGTAAAGGATGGCAGGATACTACCATCACTCCGGCCTTTTGATAACTTAACACCCGGACTATATTTACCCAAATAGAACCGCTGTTGGAATTCGTCACTGCTTAGATCGGAAAAGTCGTTATGACTCATTGTATAACTTGATGTTCCTTCATTGTTATGTATTGCAATTGCTAAATGATTTTGCAACCATATAACTTTACGAAGGGCATGTTCTTCTAATGTTTTGTATGATCGATTAAATTTAGTTGACCATTTGATGAATTCATCGTGTAATGTAGATGATGGAAAGGTTGATGCTAGTATAATATCAGGTGATGATTGAGTTGCAACATATTCAATAGGAATCGTGTCAGAGATGGTGTAGAGCAAGTCTAAAGTTTGGAAGTCGATATCTTCTACATTGTTTGTAATTTGAGATGCACAGACGACCGAAGATGATAATGCTGCTAAAGCAGCCAGTAATAGAGTAGATTGGCACTTCATGTTGTATAATATTATATTATATTATTCTCCTATGTAGAGCAACTATTGTTATCATCCGTTCACGCACATCATCGCGAGATGTAGAATACATCTTGGGGAAACTTCTAGAGGGAAGAAGTTTCTAAAACTAATTGGTCCACACCTGATGAGCTATCACAGCTATCATTTCACTAATACTAAGTTGATCTACAACTAGGTTCTCTTCCTCATACAAAATCTCTCCCCAAAACATACATATCAATCCTTTACCACTTTCTCACAGCTCCTCTGAACCTATCTTCACATTCAATGTGTTGAACGAGTTCCAAGGATTCTCTTCATCTACACCTAACCTCAACCACTGCACTGCAATCTTCTTACTGCCTTCTAATACTGGACAACATGAATGTTCTGTTAGTTTGTTATCAGTTGTACCATCAGACCCCAAATAACTAAAGAACGCCGCCGTACCAGACTCTGGCAAGATGTGGATGCCAACATTTCGAAAGTTGGTAGCTCCTCCTCGATCAGGAGACTCACAAAGTACATTACCATCGTAGCTACCCTTCCCGCTTGCTGAAACTTTAAACCATCACACTGACCATCACAGTGTGGCATGTACCTATCAGGTTCGGGATCATAGACTCCTCTCCCAACGTATTGGATAGACATTATATCTTCTTGTCCAGCTTCTTCAATACCATATCCTGTAGCTTCATTGACGTAGGTATATAAGCGTCTTGCCAATACAGCAATAGCATCACCATCCTGTTCCTTTTCCCAGGGTACACGAACTCCCGCTTGCAAGGCCTTCCTTGAACTAATCAGCTGACTACCGCCCGCCCCGTCAGCAACCGTAGCCTCATGAAGATTGGAAGAAGCTGCTGATTCGATTGCGGCACATTCTTCAGGAGTGATAAAGTTCTTTATATAATGTATCTTTGCTTCGTCACGGTCCAGAAGGACTCCTACTGTATGATCTTCTCCTTGGTAGTTCCAGTTGTGTAGACTTTTTGGAGCTGTTGTTGGGAGATTCTGATCAGCACATGTATAGTCTTCCCATTGAGTAGCCAGTTGTGTTCGTAAGCTTGCCTCTTCTTTGATCTGTTTGTTGTATTCTTCAAACTGATGTGTCGCTAGTGGACTAGTACATGATACAAACGCATCGATAGCATCGATTGCACTTATATCATGTGTTCGGATCTTCTGCTTTACTTTTGTTTGACATGTATTTGTGATTGAGTTTGTAATCTCTCGAGCCTTGGAATGACTGTCTTCTACTTCTACTGCCATGTCTTCTAAAATATGAATCACTGTGAAGCATCATTAGATATCAAAACAGGTTGAATACATGTACAGGCTGATATATTGTAGTATCTCTGTCTTACCTTGATCATCATGCTCATTTACAGTTCTGTACGCTGTTTTACAAGGAGCCAAGCTTGGTTGAGCAATAGAAGTGCCTGGATTGCATGAACCAGACTCATCTGGGAGTTCTCGTACAAGAAACGTGTGATTTACATATGAATCTGGGGATTGGTATAGGGGAAGTTTATTATATGTGAGTATACCTTATACATCATCAAATCAAATCATGTGTGCATATCATGTGTTCATATCATATGTACAGATCATATACTATCATACACCATCATCTACACATCAAAAACATAAGACAAGCACTTACTCAGAAACAGGGCTTGTCCATTGTCCATAAACGGAGCTTGCAATACCATCTCTCCTCCACCATCTAGCCAATATATCTCGGCCTTTTTTCCACTGTGATTTTTTATGTGGAGATTCTTCTTCCTTTGGCCGACGACAGATGATACCAAGGCCACCGCCACAACTACCACTCTGTATAACTCTTTACTAGACTTCATATCACTTACTGATCTGCTTTATTATGGGCCACTGATCATTATTTGTCATTGGCAGATAATAGTGTTCGCGTTGAAATATAATACTGCTCAGAGGCCGGTATCCTATTGCAACGGCCTTCTCGTTTGGCCATTCTGAACCGCCTCGGTCTTGCATTGCAGCATCCATCCATCAACGCCCTCATAAATACATTTGCTGTTATTATATTGTGATCAGCAAGTTATCTCCTTACTACAATCCTCTTAGTATCTCATCAACATCACGAACAAAGGTATCCTTCTTTTCCCCCTCCAAAAGTATGAAAGTCTCGGCTATCATATCATTATTGACCGTGTACAACACGTCCACAGCTGCATCATCGTCTAATCAACAAGTGAGAAATGCTTTTGACGAGCCATCCTATGGTGTAGATGTATCTTTTCCCGTTCACTATACAAGGTTCGCCTCGGGTAGTATGGGAGATGATTTCATGGACAATCGGCAAGAGATATACAATAAATTCATGGATGGTTGTAGAAAACACTATCCAGATAACCCAAAATCATGTGATATTACTGAACAAGATCGTGTTGATATGAGTCTCCGACAGCCTGCATCTATGCAGAACTACACGAACACTGGGTTCAAGAAAGTTAAGGCACCCGAACATGTATTTGATCTACTCACGAACTACTGGAAGGCTCACTATGATAATCGACAACAGAAGAAGTGGCCAAAGGGAAACACTTACGTCAATCACTGGTCATCACCCACTTATATGGTCAATGTGGAAGAGCAAAGTCTTCGAGGTGGAGGTTATAGCTTCAAGCAGAAGATATGGCAAGGTGTGAAACCAATCTTAGAAGAGTGGACGGGTATGGAACTTGAGGAGTCGAGTATGTATGGTATCCGACAGTACACCGATGGAGCTATCCTATCACCCCATGCCGATAGAAATCCATTAATATCGTCATGTATTATCAATGTAGATCAGGATGTAGATGAAGACTGGCCACTCGAAGTATATGGTAGGGATGGATTGGCGGTTAATGTTACCATGGAACCTGGCGACATGGTCTTATATGAAAGTCACAGTCTGATACATGGCCGCCCTTTCCCTCTCAAGGGACGATACTTTGCCAATATATTCATCCGTAAGTGTTCTCTTCCGATATGGCATATATATGTCTCTTTTGTATACCAAGTACTAACATATGACGGTATTCTTTCCCTTAGACTTCCAACCAACTGGTAAACTACTCCGTGATCGAGCTACTCCTGTATTGACAGACACTGGTAGTGAGAATATGCCGATCTATATATTGAGGGGTAGTCCCGAAGAGCAGAAGTGGCGTCGTGAACATCCACCACAAAGATTAATACGAAGAGCTAAGGAGGCACCCGCAGCCGCATCCTCACCACTAGAAGAGCTTGCCCATGCAGCTGCTACTGGAGATATTGATCATATACATAGGTGGTCACTGATAATGCCAGCCACAAAGATATGATCCACAACAAAGACTCCAATGGCTGGATGCCAATTCACGAAGCAGCTCGAGGAGGGCATCTAGATGTTGTTCAGTTATTAGTGGAGTTTGGTGCCGATGTAAATGAACGAACCAACTTTGGAGACGGTTCTAGTGTAATGGAGTTAGTGTTGGATAATCATGGACACGATCATCCTTTGTTTGGTTATCTTGAAGATCTTGGTGCCGAGTTATAATTGTAATAGATAGTATGTAATCATATAATGTTGTCTGTATTGTTGTATTGACTATGAGTTGTTGTTTGCCTTTATAAGTTATGCATCTGATGATAGATTCTTTGTTTGGAAGAAACAGAATCGTCAGACCTAGCTCTTTCAGCAGCAGCAAAGAAAGAACGTGCTTCATCCCTATCGTTGCTCTTCATTTCATTATTTGAGGACTGGAAATCACGTAAAGTTCGGGTTAATTCCTCCTTTGATAGTAACTTGTCTTTGTACTTATTCATCAACATATCCATTGCTTCTTGGTGACCTGCATTTGCAGTTACTTTCAAATGTTTGATACATTCAGTAGTATTCCCATTTATGTCATGTGAAAACGCAAGCTCTTGGTGTGCATCTAAAGATCCTCTCTTTGCAGCTAGTTCATAATATTCTCTTGTTTTCGATCTGTCTTGTTCCACAACCATGCCATCATTATAAACGTGTCCAATGTATACAAATGCATTAGCATATCCAAGTTCAGCAGCACATACATACATCTCAAGCGCTTTAGTATCACTTTGAAAGACGCCATCCCCTTTTTTATATCGATCAGCAATATGAATAAATGCTTCAGGATTCTTCTTCTTCATTTGTTTTCTCAATAATTTGATAAATTTATTAGCTGACTTCTCCGTTTTCTGCCGACAGAAGGCGCATACATGTCTGTCCCATGCCAATGCGCCATTATTTTCTATCTCGGTCATCAAACTCTTATGGGCGCAACCATCACATATAGTTTTCCCGCAACAAGTATGAAATAAGGCTCCATCTTTGATGATAGGAAGTGTAATCATACATATTGGACACTCTTCTCTTTTAGGTATGGGTGCAAAGAGATCAATGTCAGTCGTCTCTCTTTGAGCGGTGGAAAGCAAGGCATCAAGCCTTGCCTTGAGTTCTAATACGGCGGCCATTGCAATAGTTGAAGTATATGCTAATAATCTACAGATCTTCTAACCTTTGGAGTGCCTTCCTCCTCTTCTAGCTTCACGTTCAGAGTGAAGCAAGAAGTTAGTATGTTCACCGTTCAGTCTTCTCAGCACAAAATTTCCAACCGTCGATATCATAGTCGACGGCCATGGCGGCAATTGCATGTGCCATTATACTCTACGAGACTTATGTATTAGTCTTAATAGTATATATCTAACACCCGACGACGCAGAGGGAAGACCTACTTGATGTATATCAATTGTTACCTGAGTACCCCAGGATTGGGATTGTCCATATAATCAACTTTTGCAAACATGAGGATAAACGATAGTTCGAAGACGCATTCATCTTCGATCAGATATGGAATGGGAGTATTTATGATGTTATGCATCTCTTTCAACATGTATGTTATGCTCCTTTTCCATCGGAAGGGAGCAGGATATGCTAATAATGTAAATTCATTAATAGAAATTAGTACACCACAAAAGATAGAACTTGATAATAATACTACCGACATGTTACATGCTTCTAGAGAACGATATAAAAATCGTCGTCTTGATACTATCAAAAACACACCACTGCCACAACAGCAAGGCAAAGGCCGTCGTCGACGACAAAAGGATATCAATAATCAACAGAATACTAAATCTAATATCAATAACAATCAAAAGAATACTAAATCTAAAGAAGAAGGTCGGATACCATGGCCAAGACCAGACGATTGGAAAAGGATGACATACTTTGATATACGAAAATACTTTCAATGTAAACAATATGCACGCAAGATAAACAAACCACTTCCCACAGAAGAAGTATGGCAATACTTTAGAAAAATATATATTGCAATAGTTGATAAGGATGCAGTGTTTAATGATCCGATATCACCAACGCTTGGGTATACTTTGGGTCGTAAAGGAGCCCCGCCATTCTTTGCTGGTCATGGCACTGGAGGAAGAGGTTTATTCGCCTCGAGGGACATTCGAAAGGGCGAGCTGATACATGACGGGACAAAGTCGGATATATCATTCCCTAGCGGTATGGCCTGGAGAGATTATATATTCTCGTTGCCTCGAAAGGAGGCATGTGATATGATTGGTAAGTTGATCAGTCTTGTTCATATGATGTGTTCTCTTTCCACTGAACCTTCCTCACCCCCTTGGTTATTGAATACACTGTTAATTCTTCTCTTCCAGACTGGTCATGGACTCAAAAAGATAAACCGAATGGACGATATCATATCTTTACAGCAATTAACATATCAGTTCTATTGAATGGTGGTAGTGATGATTCTATTAATATTAGCCCAGCATCCAGTACGTCGTCAATGTTCTATTCTTTAAGAGAAATTAAGAAAGATGAGGAGTTGCTATTCGACTATGATATATACCATACACGATGGGATAGAGTCGGATTGGATGATGAGTATTTGGAGGAGGAAGAAGAACGTCGAAGAGAGCAAAAAGAAGAAGCTTGAGTTGACAGATCACCGCATCAACAGATTAGTATGGAGCTAGTGTATTATTCACTTAATAATCATAACATAAGCATGGTGTTTCATCACTTGTATCTTCATGGTATATCCTAGTAGCAAATAACTGTTTGGAGTTAATAACAAAAGTATCCCATTTCAAGATACTTGAGTTTGAACGAGTCTTCACACATCTCATGTTTACAAAAGCTAAGAGATCTCACCAATACATATCTATAAGAGATGACAAGGTTTTCTATCGTATATTCCATGGAAGAGAGTACGAGGAATTACGCATAGTGGCTCAAGTGTCATCAGCACTCGACTTTAGGATTTGATACTCAAGATACCTCTTAAAAGGATACCTACATTTGAAAATTGGCTACTCTCAACTCTCAATCAATCAATCAACAACGCAACCACATAAACGGCAACTCGAGATGGTGTGATCATGGGAATTGAGTGTGATAGGGAGGTTGTTGTCGTAGAGAGAGCCATAACATTGTTGCTGACTACTTCAATATCGTCTGTGGCGAGTGATTTAAGTATTGCATTGCAAAAAATGGTGTTAGCAAAGAAAAAGGAAGCCTCCTTCTCCTTTTTGGATTGTTTTCAAGGATTCTTTGTTACATTTAGTTTATTTACAAACGTCTATGTAATACTCCTGTTTCATAGAATGCATTCTACTATGGATAATGACGGATATGGCCCACCGCCACTATCAGTTTGGAGTCAAGAGGATGAAAAATATAATGTAAACGTCGATGATGAGTTGGAGATTGATTGGGGTATTGAAGTAGACGCTCCACATCCGCCTTCTGTTCATCTGGGAGATGAGAAAGGTGTTCATCCTATATCTCAAACCGACGGACCGAAGAAGCAGCGGCGTCCTCGTTTCAGATCGCCGGTACCACAATACAATCCAAATAAAAGACCAAAGGGATGGGAGAAGCATGGACGGTATAAACTACGAGCTTACTTTAAATGTCATGAATATGGTATGGATCCAAATAAACCATTGCCAACAATTGAATATTGGAATTACTTTAAAAGGAAATATAGAGAAATTGTAGATGAAGATGCCGAGTTTGATGAAACAGTTTCTCCCGTAGATGGATACAATTTTCACAACGGCAACCCCCCTCCTTACTATGCCGGACACGGTGAAAGAGGAAGAGGCTTGTTTGCATCTAGAGATATAAAACAGGGAGAGTTAGTTCAAGATGTAAGAATTTAGTTTATGTTCTTATGCCGGTTATATATGTATGAACATATGATATGCACATCTCACATGGCCCTCTGTCTCTTCCGTATACAGGGAACTAAATCGGATACTCTCTGGCCAAGTGGCATGGCATTAAAAGAATATGTATTCAATTTGCCTCGAGAAAGGGCATGTGATATAATTGATTGGATGTGGGTACAAAGAACAGAAGTGGGTGGAGATCACAAACTCTTCTCGGCATTTAATATATCGATATTATTGAATGGGAGTAGAAGCTCGACTAATATCAATCCTGATACGAGAGAGTCACAGAAGTTTTATGCATTGAGACATATTAAGAAAGGTAAGTAGACCCCCTTTGATTTGTAGACTTGGGTTCTGTTTGGAAGCAAATACTAACCTTAACTTTTGATTCCCTAAGGAGAGGAGCTATTGGCAGATTACGAAATTTATAGTACAAATTGGAAAGCGGTTGGTCTGGGAGATGATTATATCAAGCGTCCACCTCGTCCAAAGAATAATCAGAATATAGAAGGAGGAGACAACAAACCGATGAAGCCAAAGCTCGAATTTGAATTTGCAAAACCAATGTGAGGAAATACCTTCCTGCTGCTTATGGAAGTCTCACCTTTCATTAATAGACTCCCTCAATATTGAGAGGATAACAATTAAGAACTGATTCAAATCATATCTATTTAGCTTATTATTTACCTTGCCCAGTGGGTTGCACTTAACATTAACTATTCACTCATGCCAATGCCAGAAAACTTAACATTTTTGATAGCTAGGGTATCCTTTAACTTTATGGTACCAATATACTGAATGGTAATATTTCTGTATCAACCAGCTATAGAAAAGGTGTCTGAGAGGCACATCCTATACTTTCAGGGCATTAGATTGATATTAGATCCCGATAAGTGGTGAAGTATCGAAACTCACAATACCTTTGCGATACCAGGATACCTCACTAATAAATCTCAAAAATTGTCATTCTATCCGAGACTACTTGATCATCAACGGCGGCCTCTTGGTTGCATTGCAATATGTACACTAGTATCATATTACTAATACTTGGCTGGGATTGTAGTGCAGCAGGAAGATAAGACGAGAGAGATAGCGGCAGTGTCTTAATATGCATAAATGATGAAATTGCAATATCCAAAGACAATGCCGAACTTTCCTATCCGATTGAGTATGGGGATGTTCATCCTCTTCAGTCTACTAAACACATTATATGTCACGATACTATTTCATAAGATGATTGAGGGACAACAGGGTAGTTATGGTCATGGTAGTGATAATATCTTTCAGGAACAAAATAATCTCAAACTCCGTGGATTGTTACCGCCTCCTACTGCACATAGATTAGATCAAGATGGAAATCACATAACTGTACCTAAATGGGATGAGGTAGAAGGATTACCATCCGATTGGGAGACATATAGATACTATCGATTGTCATGGTTACTCTCATGAGAAAACGAAACCTCTACCGACCAATGCAATTTATCAACATTTTCGAGACACATACATGAAAGTAGTGAATCCCAAACATAATGGGAAGTATTATCCTCCATTTCTGAATGATCCAGTGCCCGGAACAGAAGGGTATAACTTTGATGGGGAGGGTAGTCCTCAGCCTTACTATGCTGATCATGGTGAACGAGGAAGAGGGTTGTTTGCATCGAGACGAATCAGGAAGGGCGAGTTAGGTAAGTAGAATTTGTTTGGGCATTGGGTTTGCTTGTGAAACCAAGTTATGAATGTATAATTGTGTGGCTGTGCATATGATATGAATCTACTGTTGTTTGGTTGTGAAATTACTAACCTCCTTCCCCCCCAACTCCTTCTCCTTGGATATTCTTGTAACTATTCTATGGAATTAACTTTTGATTCCCTTAGTCCACGACGGAAGTAAATCGGATATCGTCTTCCCTACTGGTATGGCTTTTAGAAAGTTTTTATTTGCACTATCTAGAAAGGAGGCATGTGATATGATAGGTAAGAGCACACAATATGAAGATTTTGTCTTCCCTCCAATGTTTTTGTGCATATGATATGTCTTATTTTGCATACTGACAAACCAAACATCTCCCTCTTGTTAACGGAATCAACTTTTGAACCAAACATCTACTTGCTTATTCGAGAATGGAGTTGGACTCAAAAGAGTAAATGGGGTGGGAAGTATAAGATCAACTCATCAGCTAATATAGCTATACTGTTGAACAGTGCAATGAAAAGTCGAGGAGATAAGGTGAATATCATGCCTGAAACTAGTTACTCTAAAAAGTTTTACGCATTGGAAGACATTGATCAAGATGAGGAACTGTTAACCGATTATAAAGCGTATGATACGGTATGGAAAGAGGTGGGCTTGTGAAGTGCTTTTTGATGGATAGAAGAGGCAGGGTAGGCCGACAAGACGAGAAGGTACTCTCTACTGCTATTCATTATTGTATCAGATAACGCATAATAAGCTAGACCCATTCTTGATACTTCTCTTACATCTACTTTTATAAAGAATTTATATCTCTTCCCAAGTGAACCAAGGCCTTCTTTTAATGTGGTTCCCCCCTTGTCAACCTAGAAGTAGAAGAACAGCTCACTAAAAACTTTTTTACTCTTCCTCATTTTCATCTCCGTGCCCGATGTCGAATGCCAAACGCCCCCACTAACCCTAACTTAATCTCACTTAATCTAAAACTACCCTATATATACAGTCTAAATCTACATCCCTTTCCCATAGCACGCATACTACTAAACATTTACCCTTTATCGTTCCCTAACCAAGTCGTGATTTAAAGCTAACCCTACTACTAGCCATCGCTTTATTATACACTCTCGAAATAATTCCTCTCCTATTCAACCTACTATCACTACTAGTAGTACCGTCACTTCTTATATCATTAGCCAATTTAGTAGTAAAGTTAATTAATATTGCATCATCTATGTCGTTATTGAATTGATATACTTTCATCCCATCGTCTGAGTCTGAGTCTGAGTCGAAGGAAGAGGATACCATGCTAACACTGCCACTCATGATCTGCCGCCGCTGCAAACTATCGAACAATCTATAGTCTATACAACCTCTTATAACTCTTGGTAGATGATTAGGTCTTCTACTAACCTCCTCCTTGCTCTAATCGCTCGCGCATCAATAATCTCATGGAGGACACTGGCAATTTTAATGCAGCCCTTTATCTTACCAAACGGCAATAAAATGTCTACCTGGTAAAATAATAATTCAAGTAGCCCTTGCCGTTCAATCATTGCAATAGCAAAGAGTTAACAGATAGGCGGCCGTATAGGAGAGATAATATAAGCAATATAGATATCATGAAGAGAAGATTAACATCATTATTAACCACCGTAGCCATCGGTGTGAGCAGTATTGCAATTGGTGAGAGCTCTGAAGTAACAAAAGTTATCACCTCGCCACAACATAAACAATCCCATCTACGATCGTCTAATAATAACCTACGTCGATCTCCCTCTACTACAAACAATAACAACAATATTAACAACAATAAGAGAAGACTAGGAACAGACTCATACTGCGGCAATAACTGGCAAACAGCACACGATACTTGCACAGCTTGCTCGTTAGATGAAGATTGTGGTCCGGGAAACTATTGTTTTCATTACATATCCTGTACACCACCTTCTAATAATGATGGTGGAAGTAGTAACAATAATGAACCAGTTCCTGCACCTAGCTTATATCAACCAATGTCAGCACAAGTGCCCAGCGGCGCTGTTAGTGGTAAGTATTTATATTACATTTTTTTCGGATCGACCTCTTTTTTGCAAACCAGATAGCTCGGTCAATTTTTTGATTCATACATCATATGGCGGTGTTTATGAAAGCCCAAGAAGCAGTTCTATCCAATGGTATACTAATCATAAAAATAGGGGATACCGCCAAATGAGCACATCTTATGCACACTATGATGAGAGTCGGGTTCGGGGGGGCAATTTCTTCTGTAATGGCCGGTAAAGAAGTTTGCTAAAAAGTTATGTAGTTTGCTGGGTTGTTCTCGGGTTCTCGAGTTTATCTCGTCTGTTCGAAGAACTCACATATCAGTTTCTCTTTTCCCTACACTCGTCGGCGGGCCCTACAAACAGAAACACGCTCGCCAAATTACATGCCAGCCTACATTGCCTCATTACCCATCCGTCCATCAACACCATCCACACCACCACCATTTACATTACCCAAACCAACACCCAATACATTATCAAATCCAACATCAAACTACTGCGGATATGGGTGGGAATCAGCCGTCGCGGAATGTTACCACGCCTGTCCTTCAGGATTGGATACCGAATGCCCAGGAGGCAGGACTTGTCATTCATGGTTGAATTGTCAACAAGCACAAATAGACCCGGCTATATATAACGTTTGTGGTTCTTCGTGGTCACATGCTGCATCTAAATGTAGTACAAGATGTTACTTAGGGAATGATGATGATTGTCCTCAAGGTCAAAGTTGCTTTGGTGGTGTAAGTGCCTGTGAGGGAAATGCAAACTTACCACAATTAACAGCCGAAGATGTAGGATTAATACCCAAATCATATACAATTGAAGAAATTGCTATATTATTAGATGAAGAAATACAAAAAGAACGTGATGAAGAAAATATGTCTAATCCACAAAATTGGTGGTGTGGAACGAGTTATAGTAATATGTTAGAAACATGTACTAAACGATGTACATCAGATGAAGATTGCAAGCCTAATTCATGGAGTGAGGGGTATTGTTTCAAAACTCCCGGTGGACCCAATGATTGTAAAACTCCTGGTATACCGGCGAAAGAACCAGCACCAGAAGGTAGTAGATGGTGTGGATCAACATGGAATGATATGTTAGAAACATGTTCATCACAATGTGAAACTAATGATGATTGTAGTAATTATGGCGGGACATGTTGGGAGGCACCTAATACATGTCAATATATTGGTGTACCTGTGAAAGAAAAGAGTGATATAAGTACTTTATGGTGTGGAACGAATTATAATGATGCAATGACAAAATGTCATAAGGCATGTCCAGGTGAGACGGATGATGAATGTCCAGATAGTATGAGTTGCTTTAGTGGTAGTTCATGTACTACCGAAGGTGAAGAAGTAATTCGTGAGGGATATAAATGTGGTACGTCATGGCAACATGCATCTGATACATGTGGTAAGGAATGTCAATCTGATGATGATTGTTTAAGTAATGAAGAATGTTTTGCCGATGTGGTGTGTGCATCGGAATTGATTAATACAAGTGGCAGCTACTGCGGAGCTAGTTGGGGTGATACATCCAGTGATTGTACTAATGCATGTACCGAAGATGGGGATTGTCCTAATTCACAATGGTGTTTTTGGGTTGATTGTGATTTGAAAAGTGAGGCGAATCAGTTCATGGTTAGTGGTGATACTATGAAGGAACAGTCGTCTTCACAACAGCAGCAGTTTCAACAACCAGAGGAGGTTGAGGAAGTTGTTAGTTGTAATGCCGAAGTGAAGAGGTGTCCGAATGGGCAATTTGTGGGACGGGCACAGCAGTTGAATTGTGACTTTTACCCTTGTCCTGCCCCAGCTCCTGGTAGTGAAGAAAGTAGTAGCGGAGTTGGTGGAGAAGAAGGTGGAGGCACGGCTACTGCCCAACAAGAAGAGTCCCCTGTTGCTGCTATGTCAAGCGGTGGTGGTACACCAAGCGGTGGTGGCACCGACCTATCAGGCTGGGGATCTAAACCATTAGCTCATGCATGCTCCTCCGACGGAGCTGGCAACTGTAGTCTATGCCAAGGTGATTGCAACTCAGACGCCGACTGTCAAGACGGCTTGGAATGCTTCAGTCGAGGACAAGGTGAAATGACAAGTGTGCCAGGCTGCATCTCGGGAGGTGAGGGTGACAAGCCCGGTATGGATTATTGTTATACTCCTTTCCAACCGACCACTACGACCACGTCAACAACAACCACAACATCAACAACTACTACAAAGCAGTATACACCTGGAAACTTAGATTACAAACGTGAATGTACGGCTCAAGAACCGTGCGGTATGTGTGAGGTGAGCATATACATTTTACCCTTTCTTCTGTTGTTGCTGTGACTAGTCTATCTCTAACTTCTTCTCAATTCCATTCTGTTCAACTATTTACTTAGGGAGACTGTGATAATACATCACATTGTGTGGATGGGTTAGAGTGTTTTTCTCGTGGTATAGGAAGTGTGGACTTGGTGCCCGGCTGCTTGGGATTGGGTATAGCTGGCATGGACTATTGCTATGATCCTGCCGCTCCCATCATATCAGAGGCTAATCCGCCAACAAATCCCCCAACTGAGCAAGCATATGCCGGCTGTTCTGCCGAGGTCCGCTTCTGTCCGGGTGGTCAGGTGTTGTATCAAGATCCTCAGAATGATTGTCAATTTCCACTTTGCCCTGGAGCTAGTCCTCCGAGTGTAGTATCTCCAAGTACCAGTCCACCAACGGCATCATCTGTTAAATCATTTGACGGTTCGTCATCTTATTGTGGTTATAGTATATCTCAAGTCAATGGTAATTGTGCCGGTGCCAAGCCATGCCCCTCAGGAAAGAGTACAGACTGTGATGGATTGGAGGTTTGCTTCACAGATACGAGCTGTGGAGGGTCAAGTTCAGAAGAGTCTACTGCTGCCACAATTACAAGTACAATTGCCACTACTACGGCATCCATTGAAACGACAATCGCCATACTATCAGAAGAAGAGATTTGTGATAATCTTTGCCTTGACGTCCTTCCAAGTGAGTTCTGTCCAACAGACCTCAACTTGCCCAACTGCCTATCGGTTGGAATAGGCGAGGTATGTGAGTCCGATGGAGAATGTGCCACGGATGATTCGTTGAACAACTGTGGAACATATGACATTTATGTCAAGGTAGCATGTGGCTTTAATACCCCCACTCAAGGTCAGCTTATGAGAGGTACATTGCCTCCCACGCCTCAGCCGTCAAGTCCACCGACACCACCGCCTACTTTATCTCCTGCTACGGAAGAGCCAACTCTATCCCCAGTACTTCCAACAACAACCCCAACGGTTGATACCGAGGCTGAACAAATGGCTATGCAATCTGCCGCCGCCACTTCTGATTCAACAGTTAATAATGATCAGACAGTAGCGGCCGCTGCTGATACTCCCATCACAATTGAACAAGCCATTGCTAATGCCACGGCCAATGCAGCCTTGTCATCATCTCAAGCAACTCAGCCACCAATACAAGAGTATGAAAGCAATGTTGCCGCAACCTTTACATATGATAGAAGTCCAGGCGAGGATACCACTGTGGACGAGGCAATTCAGCCACCACCGCCAGACTCAAACGAATGGTATGGTACTACACATGGTGATGATCCAATAGAAGAAGAAGAGAATGATAATAATAACCATGGATATTCGGCTGAGGGTTGGAACTTTGATACCTACTTTAAACACTCAAGAAACGCGGGACAAAGGATAACGAGATCGATTGCCACAATAATTGGGATATTGGTGGCTTATTTGGTATACTAAATGATGATTAGAAAAGTGTAGACTAAGTTTATAATACCATAATTCATAGTATTCTACTCTCAGAGCGATATAGCCTGCCTCACATCACATAGACTTGAACACCTTGACTGAAGAGCTTGAGGGAGAGCTGGGCTCGCTTGGGAAAACAAGGATACCCAAGGATACCACACACAAAATACAAAATGCAAAGAGTTAGTGGCTGAGATAAGATGAGATAGGAAGAGCAATTACACGCAATACAACCGGTTTCATATACTGATAGTAGAGTAAATACAACAGTTTTTAACGGTCTTTCGATTAGTGGGGTTCTGGCGTTAGAAATCTTGATATTTCTGCAGTATTGCATCAATAAAGAGACAATAATATACACACAGTGCTTATAATAAAAGATGAGTGATTCAGATAGTAGTTATGTAACGGCAGCTAATAATAATAATGAAGATGATAATGACAGTGCTGCATCAACTGAAGAAAATTATACTCAATCTGAGATAGAAGAAAAGAATGATGCTATTGAAAAGTTTCTTCATGTATACAAACAATATAAATCATATCAAGAACTGTTATCAAAATTAGAGGAAGCCGTGGATAGTGATAAGAAGAGGGATTACTATATAAGATTTTCTCACCACCTATTGCAATGTGAGGAAAATGGTATGAGGTTACAAGAATTGCCAGTGTATTCAGACAAAGAATATCAGATGGAAAGCTTGCTTGTTGAATATGAGGAATCAAAGAAAAAGGAACATACAAAAGATAATGTAATGCAGCTTTCAGATAATCCCTGGAAAACTTCAGGTTCGGAGACGAAAATGAATGTTGCAAGTGGTATGGATTTAGATAGTACGGAAGCTAACGCCCCAACAATCCCATTAAAGAAGCTGAAAGAGGTATTGTTTCGACCGGGTATGAAGTTTAGGGGAGAGATTGTAGTGCCTGGAATGGGGAGTAATAGCAGCCCCTTTGTGAACGATGATTCGGAGGAAGAGAATGAGTTAGAGTTAGAGGATGATTCTGATTCCACCCAGCCCAGTAGAAGAAGAAGTGATAGTAATTCAATGCCAAATGAAAGGGGAAGAGCCTCTTCAAACACTGATGAATCAAATGAAGGTGAGGAATCAAGAAAGTCGTACGAGTTAGTTGTCTACCGTACAGGAGAAGATCCGTTCGGTAATTATACAATAGCTGCTTCCCATGCAGCATATGGTGATGAACAAAGTGTGAGGATTCAACTAAGTACTGAAGAAATAGAAGGAAGTGATAGTAAGAAAAGGCTCAAGGTTAAGTATTCCGACGGGGAGACAATCTGTGAAGGATATTGGAATGGAGAGAAGTTTAGATTGGAGGGTAATGTTCGTCAAAAACTGCAAGCGAATGATGGTATCTTCCATACCAGTGAAGTAACCCATGTTTTCACATTGTATCCTTGTACGAGTTATTTCCCTGCCGGCAGGGATGAAGAAGAAAACACCGTTGCAAGTGCTGCTACCAAGAAGTTGACCGATCAACCACCAGATAACATCTCATCCATACCATCGCTAGAAGTAGACCTCCTGTCAAGGGATACCACCGCCATTGCAGCACATCGCAAAAGGACTGAAGATACAAATAAAGTTTGTATGGAGCAGTTCTTGGGTATCTTTGTCATCCCACCACCTTTGGAAAGACCTGATATGGCGACGTTGCGGATGTTTTTGTCTCTTTTGGAGCATCGGCCTGGTGAACTTTCGTCTATTGAATCACAACTCAATGAGAAGCAAAAGCTCTATTGCAAACTTCATAACGTGGATTTCAGTGAACTCTTGACTCAAGCAAATAGAGCCGAGGGCGAGCATACATGTGCAACGTTTCGATCTAGAGCTGTCCTTTTAGATTCATTTCACTTCAATACAATTCAACATCGGGATGAGTTTATAGCTGAATGGAAAGAGAAGAAGATTGATCTACAAGGAAATCATCAATATTGGGATAGAGTTAATTTCTTGATGAAATCGATATCTCAGATGCTGGTCACCTTTGATACGATTACTTCCAAACACCAGCTCCTCATATTAAATTCTATGCACCGCCTTCATGTCAGCTATGAGTGCTTGGAGAGTGCATATCGTCGGGCAGAGAAGAGATTGTCAAAAGAGGAACTGGCAAAGTATGAGATTGATATAGATCAGCAACACCAAGAAGGACTGAACAATGTAGATTGTATCATATGTCAAATGCCTTTACTTGACGAGGGAGGAGGAGAAGATATGAGTTGTTTGTACAAGCTGCCTTGCTCGCATTGTTTCCACAAGAAGTGTGTTGAACAATGGCTACATAACAACTCGACATGTCCTGCTTGCCGGTTAGACTTAACAAATGATAACTAAAAGAAGCAGTAAAAGTAATAACAATGTTTATTAGACACTAGAGTTAAACACTAATTAAGAGGCGGCATTCATCTATCCTTTTGGCGATTTAGTTGGAGTAAAAGATATAAGGAGGAAGGTTGCCAAGCCTATGTAGACAGAAGAACAGTATAGATATGTTGTTGAGGGGTAGAACACATTGGTCTAATCTTAATAAAGGATAGTGGTAACAATATAATCTTTCCAGTAATTTATCTCATAAAATAGGACACATCATGTGTCCATATTACTAACTCCGATTTGCATATAGCTCAGGCATCTTCCAACCCCGAATAACTTCAAACAAGATTGATAGTGGATGCACAGTTAATTTTGATGCTCTGGGATAACTATGAATACACTCCAATACTTTGGGGACTAGTTTCAAAGAGTCCTCTTCCTCATCACCAATCTCAAACTCCGATTCGAAGTGGCGTACGTTGCTCCCCTCCTTATTCCTCTTAGATAATAGTTGGTAGATTTTTGCTCCTCTTTTTGAAATTGATGAAGAAAATTTCCTGTTATCATTGCCACATCCAAGAGGGACATTTTTTATACCTCCGTCAACATGAATTCGGCACGTGTGATTGCAATCCGATATAGAGTTGAGACTTGTCGGATCATAAACAGCTTTGGATAATGCCTCTTGTCCAATATGTGTAATGTTATTATCATGAAGACGAAAATGTTTTAGATTGGTGTTGCATTTCAATGCCTGGGCAATCAATATAATATCATCATCATTCAGCTTATTCCCCGACAAGAGCAGAGATTTAAGTGGAGGGTTGCTAGCAATGTAGTCTTGTATGTTTGTATTACCTCCAGTATTGATGTTGTTATTATCAAAATCAATCTCCAAACATCGTTTATCTCTAGCTAGGAGATAGCATAGTGCATGATAACTATTTATATCCCCACGCCGTAAACAATTCTCAAGACGAACATTTTCAATTGAAGGATTGTCAATGATGGACTTTAGTAAGCGATGTGCATCTTCCTGGTTATCAATTTGATTGCCAGTCCAATGAAACTTCTTCAGTTTATCATTGAATTTGATACATTCAGCAATGAACTCGATACCCTTATGTGTATCCTCGAAGTCATTATTGAACAAGGTTAGACCATTGATCGGTTTCCCTTTCAAGGCTGGTGCTAACAAATAAATTACTGAGGATGTCAGTTGTATATTAGTGATAGATAGATAAAGACCACCCTCTTTATTGTAAAGCTGCAGTGCATTGGCTAGCTCTTCCCAGTGTGGTAGTAGCATATCATCGTGTTGCAATAGGGCCTCGTCATCCAATCCTAAATATAATGTAGATAGTGCAATATTTTTCCCACTTCGCAATGCACGAGTATACTCATTGATATCAGACAATAATGTTTGCATACTATCAACATAATCCTCGGGAAATCCACGCCAATGGCTCAATGGTATAGGAGGTGCCGAATATTTCCATTTACTCTCTTTACTTAATATCTCTACTGATCTTTGCAATGAATCACATCTTATATCAAGATGTGTACACTCCTTTTCTAATCTGTCACACTTCTTCTCTAACTCATCTATATGAGATAGACGGCTTTGCATACCATCCATTTCCTTTTGCATTGATTCTCTCGAAGAATTACACTTATCTAATTCACTTTGCATAGAGATAAATCGATTTTCCATATCATTCAATTTTGCTAAAATTGTAGACATTGTTATTCCATCGTCTACTATACCATTATCATCGCCACTGCCGTTGCTCACGGCAATCCTACGCTTCTTTGTACTATCTGGAGAACTCATCGACGATCCTTTAATGCTTTAATAGACCAAGGACATAACATAGACGCCGCCAATGAGAGGTGCTTTCACCTCGCGCAAGTAAGTTTCCTAGGAATAAATTGGTATCCTTTTGGCGATTGTATGGTACAAATCTCCCTTCCTACTTCCTCCCTTTGCAACTCTCAACGCCAACCTAACCACGGCGGCAAGCAGCGGTATAACATCAAATATTACTGACTAACTCTCTTTCTCTCTGTCTCCTTTCAATATACACTACTAATATGATCACCGGCTCGTTACTCTCGATCTATTTAGCAATCCATCCTTTTGAAGTATGGCAGGGCAGAATCCTGTCGACAGCGGTCAATGCTTCCGAAGAGATAATACAACATTCAACGCTCCCAATACCAACAGACTGGGAATCTTATACATATGAAGAAATAGGACAACATTTTAATTGCAATGAACAATCACATGACGTACCAAGGGACATGTATACTGTTGATGATTGGTATTATTTACAAGATATGATTAAAGAGCATGTTGATAGTAGTGTTACCTTTGACGATGATGTACTGCCTACCGAGGGGTATAGTCTAAGCAATGGGGAGCCAACGCCATTCTATGCCAAACATACAGAAGGTAAAGGACGTGGATTGTATGCAACTCGTGATATAAAAAGTGGAGAATTAGTTCATGACGGTGAAGATACGAATAGTGATATTGTATTTCCTGATGCTTTGTCCTTTAGACGATTACTATTCAATTTGCCAAAACTTCAGGCATGTGATATGATGGAGTGGCCATGGAATATGCGTCTCGAAGAGGATGGACCACTTCGTATCGTCTTTAGTCCAAACATATCAATATACAGTAAGTTCATATATACTTTTGTGTTCCAAATGATAAGAAGAAAAAGTGTGCATAAGATGTGTTCGGTATCTAATCTTTTCCTCTTTTCTCTCTCGATACAGTGAATAGCGGATATGGAACCCCTGGCAACGTGCTACCGGCATCTGAAACAAGTAGAAAGATGTATGCTGTTCGTGATATAAAACAGGACGAGGAGATAATAACGAATTACTCAGAATATTATACAGATTGGGAGGAAGCATTCACAGGAATTAAGTCAAATCATATAGATGAGGTTGCCGATAAGATGTTGGAGTTATTAAAAGCTTTGAATCTTTCAATAAAGGAGAGTTCATCGTCTGCCGTAATAGAATCATAGAAGGATATACACATAGAGGTTGGTATGAGTAGAGCAAACCATGCACGAGAGACTGGGATGGTAAACAGTCTTCAGTTTATATATAATATTCCTATTTCTAATTTTACATTGTAGACTACTTCGTTCTATTCCTAATTTGATAACACCTCTCTTATGAAGTAGAGGTGCTTTCGGTGTTGCTACCCACATCACTTCCTCCTCGTCCCATCTTAATCTTCGCCTCGAACTCTTTAACAATCGCCTCACCCTTTTCAATCCACTCGGTCTTGTTCCGTATAGCATTACCCAAATATTCATCACCGGCAGTACCAAAGACACCACACTCCTTGAGTTTTGTTGCCAACGGTATGATGTAATGTTCAAAGAAGCCAATCTCTCCTCGATACCAGTTCTGGAGTGTATGAAATGAACATATATGATATGAGCAAAAACGAAATGATGAACATGAATGATTGAATGATATGAACAAAATCTTACCTCCGTGGGATCCTTCTCCGCTCGACCACTTGAATACGCTGCCCACATTTCTTTATATAGTCTCTCGTTCCACTTCACATACGTCAGCCAATGCTGCATTGTATGGGCAACATCTGATGCAAGAACTATTTGCTCTAGAACAACCGTCGCCTTGAGACTAACATCCACCTTAGATAACTCCTCGTCACTCTTGCCATCCCATTCCTCCCCCCAATTAGAGACATTGCAAAAGGCCGTCTTCCATCTGATTCCTTCACCAGCTCGTCGCTCACGGTCAGCTATATCAGTTGCTATTACAACATTGATCAGTAATTGTCTGAAACGAAGCTCGTCATCATCGGTAGCAAAGATACACTTTCGAAGATTGGTATACTCTGGCTTTAGCAACTCAGACCAGGCAATTTGGATTGAGTTGTTCTCCGCTACAGACTTGTTCTTATACTTTTCAGCAAGGATTGTATTCTCTGTGATAAGCTGAACATTAGGCACCCCTGTGTGTTCAACGTCGTGAACAAGAGCCGCGAATACAACAGCAAACTGTGCCAATGGATCCGCACTAATACCATACGTAGAGAAGAAGAGATCCACCTCTTCACTTTTCTTCACTACTTCAGTTTCGGCCCTAATCTCTTGACTATTACGAAGGATGACTTTATTGATGAGCTTCTGGGCACTCATTGTAACATGAGAAGCATGTTCAAAACTGTGAAAGTGAACTTGGTTGTACATGGAGGCAATACTGGCCACATACGCTCTCAGCTCTTCTCTTGCTTTGTTTGGTATGAGATTAACCTTTTCTTGTGATGGCATGAGACATGCGGCTGACATGTCTTTACGATTAAAGTGTGGCATTGAGACGGCTTGTGCAACCTCTTCATGGAATCTTGTTGACTCGTTGTACTTATTGCTCTTTGTATGTGACGTAATTCTTTTCTGCATAACAATCTTGGTTAAGATTGATTCAAGTACCTTGGTATTCCACTTGATGAGACGAGATAACCCTTCATGATGACCCGGCCTCTCGGCTACTAAACCAGTATCCCTCCAGGAGACGCTAGAGTTAGATGGGAATCGAGTATAGCTTGGAGACTTAGTCAATATGGCTTGGTGGCTAAAAGAAGGAAGACCTAGCTCAGCCCTAGCCACATCATGGAGTGCCCTTGAATGAATCTGATCAGCCTCATGTTGGAACTCAATATTACTTTCCGAAAAGCTAGATGAGGTGGTGGAAGTGGATGACAACGTTTTAGGACGCAACCAGAATGTCTGCATGTAACCTTTGCCCTTGGCCTTTATCAAGCCTTCTCTTTCCACAAGGATACTACCCTTGTTTGACTTCTTGAGTAATGCCGCCGTATCCGCAGAGATTTGGATCATGTTCTTAATAGACGTGCTCTCCATCCGGGACGCGGTATTCATTGTATCACCAAAGAGTTGAAACCTGGCTTTCTCCCCTCTTAACACTCCAGCCGTGACCGGCCCTGAATGTAAACCAATTCGAATTCCAAGGTCAGCCGTTCCAGGCCCGAGAGACAGTTCAAGTTCTTTTGTAAGCTGGCTGAACCGTATGAGGCAACGTTGTGCAAACTAGAACACACAAAGAAAGGGGAAGGAGGAGAAGTAACATAGGTTAGAGTGATGATGGAAGAGGAATGAAGAGTAAAGAGATGTTATTTTCACGTGCACAAAATCTCTCTTACCTTAGCCATGATGGACGCATGTAGAGGTGTAGTCTCTGGGAGACCTGTTACGGCAACGTAGCAATCCCCAATAGTTTCAATCTTAAACACCTTCATATTCTTTGCTAATGTATCAAAGTCACAGCTAAAAGGAGGAGCAGCAAGTGTAAGAATATGTAACAGAACAAACGGGAAGACACAAGTAGACTCTCTACTTACAAGAGAGACTCAAGCAATTGGAAGACTTGTGAAGGTTCCCTCTCCGAGCTCCATGCTGTGAAACCAGCAATATCAGCAAACATGACAGTTGTGTCATTATAAAGGTCTGCTATTGGAGGGAGATTACCTAGTGAAAGAGATTGAGATCCTTCTTCTGAACCCTGTGCATGACCTTGACGTAGATATCGGTCATCACTACTCATGGACACAGCCTTGAAGAGTTTTCTTGAACTTGGTTCATGCTTCTTCTCGTCAAACAAACGATCCCGTACGGCCCGTGGGAAGAGGGAATCTACTATCTTACCACTCTTGGTCGCTTCTTCGAGTAGCCGCTTCTGCCGACGTTCCACTAATAGATCATAAACTACGAACGTCATGACTGGCAGAGATGTAGCATGGAGAATGGTGAGTATGTATCATATCATCGCATACAATAAAAGACATGGCACTTACCCGTGAAAAAGAAGACCAACGATACTGCTAGAGCGAAGATACGGGGTTGTTTTGTCAAGTAAGACGACTCAAAATCTTCTGATGGGTAAACATGAATGATCTACGGCGGATCGATAGAGAGTGAGAGAGATGAGTTAGAGGAGAATAATCAGTATATATCACATAATTTGAATAACACTACTTACATAATCGATATGTTCTCCATCTGTCAATACATTAGAACCAGGAGAATCATATTGGTTCGTCTTAACACTGTCACTATCATCTGTCTCAGGATGAGAATGTGAATCATCCTCTTCATGTGTGTGGCCATTACCATCATTATTACTCATGCCACTCGACGCATGATTCAAGGCTTCCTCATAATCCATTTCAGTAAGGTGTCTCTTACGATGATGTCCAATCATCTCTTTAATATCACTCTCCTTTCCATATACTCGGTATATCTTCGAGCTCCGTTTCATGTGGTCATACTTTGGATTGTGAAAATCTCCCTGGCCAATATATGTAGCACGTCCACCGTCAACACGAACGGATGATAGTTGCCCAGTGCTTGTTTCAATAACAGCAATAATCCCACGTACATTTTCAGGGAGGATATTCCAGAACACACCCATCTGGAAGATCCACACAATGGTCACAGTTTATGAAGATGAAAGAGAGGGGATAATAACATTTGTTAGTATATGAGGGTTGCAAAGGCATTCAAAAATAGGCACATGAAGTTCAAATGAAGCAGTCACTCGTCGAGACTTTATATTGAACACAAGCATTCACATGATAAAAGAATACTAACGCGGACTTTCCCAGCTAAATGTCATTGATACGAATCCGACTAGTGTTTTATCATTGTCGTCAAAGGACGAATGCACGGGATACAGCATGATGGACGAAGGTTCCTTGTAATAATGATGATGTCCAACTGAACCTACTAGGACATCTGAAAGAGCTGGCTGGTCAGTCTTAATCAATGTATCGATTGCCCTCTTGTGAGCGTTTGCATATTCATTGTACATTATCCTTCCTTCATTTCCCTTTAGTGGAAAGATATGCCAAGCTGGGGCTAGAAGAGGGACATCTGGCGATTCATCAATCATATCAATACCGTCCATTGTATATATACCTTCCTCCATTGGACGGATGGCATGAATCTGTGCTGACCCAACATCATGATTAGAATGATCATCTCCACCATGACCGGAATCACCTCCACCATGACCCGCATCATGACCCGCTCCCCTGAGTGTATCTTCTCTCTTCATCTTCCTTCTTCTAAGGCCCGGCGTTACTACCTCGTCCGTGATAGCCGCCTGCATTGCATCATTCATATCAGGCCCGAATTCCTCCTCCATTGTCATCATATTGTGCTGTCCCATATCATCAGTACCACCATTTGACTCATGCCCATGTATCTCTTCTTCACTGTGGGGGGCATGAGAATGATCCATCATCTCCGTTTTGCCCTCTCCTTTTTCTTCGTGTCCACTGCCATGGGGGGCATTCATCTCCGATTTGCCTCCTTCCATTTCATGCCCGCCATGATCCCCGCCATGATGACCGTGACCATCCATTGTCAAGGCCCACTCAGGAATATGCATCGTTAAATTCTCATTCTCAACAGCATATGCTTCCCATCCACTTCTTACATTCGGGTCATTCGGGAATAGCGGAGAGAATTCTATAGTAGTCGCATGTGCTAATACCAATGCACCCCTCACTTGATCCGGAAAGTCCGGCAAAGTAATATTAGGCCATGGACGATTACTTGGTCCATACCCATTAATACACTGTGCCGTAAACATCCCCGCAACAGTATATCCACTCCATTGTCTCATTACATTCCTGGAAGATGCGCGTTATCACAGTTTATGATGACGAAAGAGAGGAGATTATAACATGTGAGTACATATGATATGCAAAGGCAATCAATAAAGGCAAACTAAGTTCAAATAAAACAGCCAAGTCGTCGAGGCTTTATACTGAACACACGAATTCATATCATAAAATAATACTAACGCGGACTTTCAAGTGATAAAAGTTTGTAAAGAATTTGGCTGCATAATCATTATATTCAAGTTGTAATGTTTGTTGTTCAGTATTGGAGGAGAATTTGTATACGAGGACTGTTACCGTGACTGCTGCTACTATTAGGACTAGGATTACGAATATTTTAAACTTTCGTACAGCTATATATAGTACGTGCCGTGAGTCGATAAACGAATAACATAAAGTTAGAATAAACAAATCCCAAGACCCCACACATCATAAACAATGTAAACATTAATAATACTCACCCTTATGTTCCTTTTCAAATGCAGCCCTAACATTAAATTCATCCGATGCAGTCCCTCCTTGACCATCCTGCTGCTGCCCTTGATCATTATTATCATTTGTTACCCTCCGTGTAGGATAACTCGCACGTCGATTACTTCTTTTATATTTAATAGTACTACTAGTACTACCCAAAGTAGTTTCAATAGTTTGTGACCCACCATTACTACTTGTTAATGATCCTCTTAAATTAAATTTAGGGTCATGTATTAGGTCAGAGGAGAAATGTCGACCTGACACACCATGTCCACTGCTATCATCATCTTCTTCAGAATTAACACCTTTCGAACGTTCCTCGGATATACGACGTAATGATGCTAATGTTTGTTGTGATTTGGTGTTGTTGGAATTGTTGTGATGATGTTGTTGATTTTGTTCTCCTAGTATATTAAGGAGGTATCAATGTGAATGAATTAAGGGTTGTGAAAAGTTGCACAAAATGTGTGCATATCATATGCACAAAAACTAAATCTAAATACTTACCTAAAGCCACGGCTGTTGCAATATCCTTACTCTGTGATTTCGGGGAATACTTAAAGATATATAACATTATACATATAAGAGTTAGTATACATATTTGTACATCGGGGCTATATAAACTTTTCATACTATAATTTAAGTATGTTGCAATTGCAATACTATAAAAACTCACCATTGAATTCATACAAACTCGTAAAAATTCATCATATCCTTCATCATCTGAGTCATTACTATTGTTCGGTATAGTATCATGGTGATTGTCATCATCCGGAGAAGATTGTGAAGATGATGTTGGTATCTCTACAGTTTGGGGATAGTCGGATGAGGTAATATCATAGTCATTATTGTTTTGTTTATTTTGGGATGTGAAGAACCGCATTTTTTGTATCGTCTTCTTACTGTTTTATCCTAATCAAATGAATCTCGAGATGTAGTTCTTATTGAATACGCTGCATATAATGTAGAGATTGGGCATATCATTATGTTTTTGTGGCTTCATATTGACATCGCCGGCGGCCGGACTTTTATAAAAAAATTGTCTTTTTACAAAATCTCAGACATTTGAGTAATCACAGGACTACCACCACTTGACACAAATGCTCATATTACAATTCATACCACTAGGCATCAATATCATAAAGTAATTATAAATGAATGGGATGTATCTGTATCATCTCTGTATCTTCATGAAAAGAGAACTGTAGGTTTAGAGATGGATACCTCAGGATACACACTTTTAAAACAAGGCCAAGAAAGGAGGAGAGGGGATCAAGACTATATGCACGATTATGCACGGCTTATTTATCGTCTCATAAAGTGCCTAGAGTATATATTGATCAAGGAATACATCATACAATTGCAATAATGAACAGCAAAAGCCCACTTCCAATAAATAGTTCTTCTAGTAGCAATGCTATTAGTGCTAGATACCCATTAAATGCTATCTGTGAGTGGTCTCCTGTTGTTGTCGCCGAAGCTATAGACACCGGTGAATGTGAAATTGCAAAGGATAGTAATGTATCAGCTGCTGATGTTGTTATACCTCCACAAAACCCAGCCTTTGACGAGTTAAGGCACGACCGTTTGTGTACTACCATCGTCTCAAGTCTGGATGATCTCGATATTGATGCGCCAGTACACAGATCGTCGCCTCCCAAGGCGGCCAATACTAATACATTAACTCAAGAAGATGATGTGAAACTTCCAGTATGGAAAAAGAAACGCGTCTTCGTGGGTATCTGTCTAATCCTTGTCTTTATCGGCACGTTGGTAGCCTTCGTTGCATTCGCCACACCCTCGTCAAAGGAAGCGGATGAACCCAACACAGTTAACAGTGGTAACATACGCGGTACTGCTATTAACCATCCACAACCCAATCAAAGTAGTCAAGTCACAAGTAGAAGGTCGGGGCTACCTCCGATAGTAGAAGACAAAATGGAGACGCCGACTGATGATGAATCTGCACTAGCATCTCATGACTCGTCGAACATAGGTACCAACACAACTACCACAAAGACTTGGGATATAGAACATGAACTAGATCAGTACGATGCTGACTCATCAGACGTAGAGCCTGGAGATTACTACTCCTCTAACTCAAGGGACGGTAGTTGGACTTGGAATAACGATGGGTATAAATCTGATGAACCATAACTCATGTATGTAACATAATCTCTGTTTCGTATTGTTTGTTGTTACTAGTCCTCTTTCTGTAAATGTTCCGGTCTCTCGGGTAGATTAGTACACCCCGTCTTCTTTAACATATCCTCGATCTGAGGGAATTAGAAGTTAATTCCACACAATGGTCACAAGTATATCCAAGAAGAGAGGGAGGTGGGGGGATTAGTATTTGTTAGTGGCATTGCAAAACCATATCATATGCACAATTCCGCCCAATCCACGGCCAAGGAGTATGTCGTCTTGATCACTGGTTTCATAATCAGAACATAGAATGCCCAGATCAAAGGGTGGTCTGTGACCATTGTGCACAATTAACTTCTACTTACCTGATCTATATATAATTCAGCTTGCATATGTCGATGTTCTTCGATCTCATAAGTCGAGGCCACGAGGCCGTGACCAATTCTAACAAATCTCCATAATCGAAAGAAGATTAATACACCCGGTAACACCTCATATTCGTACATGTTTGCCCAATGGAATAACAATTCTAATATCAACGATATGCTAACAATGAAGAGATCAACAACATAGAAGCATGATGACCAAAACTTCTTCCCAAGAAGATAGAGCATTAGTATAAGTTCAAACTCAAATGAACCAAGTATGACAATTGTCATCCAATATAATACCTCGTGTGCAATATGAACACCGTGCCATTTGTGTTCATCACATCCCGCTGTATTAGTTGTTTCAATTAAAGGATAAGTACATATATCATTACCATGTCCATTATATGCTGAAAGTAAACGATGCACATCACTACTACCATCATCTACTACCCCATCAACTGTATTATAACTACCACTACTATCAGCAGGACAACATGATATAGCATCACGAACAACATACATACAATACGGGAAGAAAACATCAATAGCCAACTCCGTAAACAGTATTAATACATCAAATAACAGTAATACGACCAATATCTTCTGTACAATGTGTGAATTACATATTGTTAATGCTTTAAGTTGCCATGAATCTTCTGGCCATTTCGATTCAGCGTGGTTTATTTCGTCTATAGTAGAAGGTATAGAGAATCCTCTTCCTATACCTCTTCTACGGCCTGCTCGTTGTTGAAATGTTGTTTGTGAGTATTGTTGTCTCTTACTGCTTACATTATTACTATTAATGGTGGTTGTAGTATCATCGGTGAATTTCACTGCAGTTTCAGCAGCTGCTATGTTCTTATCATTAGTGTGTTGATCATTATTAGTATCAATGTTCTGTTGTTGATCTTTATCGTCTGAGGTTGAGCCCTTCATGTCGTTGCTAATTCGGTTGTATACGCCGCTATTGTCGTCGTCGATTTTATCAGCCTGACTATGCAACATTCGCCCTCCTTTTCATACCATCATAAAGAGCAAAGGAGCAGCATGTAAACTTTACTGTGGAATAAATCGCCAAAAGGATACATTTTAGTTACTATATTGAATGAAGAGAGGTATTAACCCTACCTTACCTGGACCTCTCTTATATTAGCGTCTATTAAGCATCAAAGGATCATCAAGTATGAGTTCTCCCGATAGTACAAAGAAGCGTAGGATAGCTAAGGACAGTAGCGGTGGTGATAATAACGGCGGCGGCGGTGGCGGCGATGATGGAACAACAATGTCTATAATATTTGCAAAATTAAATGATATGCAAAATGAAATGAATGGTATGAAAAATGAATTAGATAGTTGTATATCGTCAAGAGACTCAATGCAAAAGGAGATGGATGGTCTGCAAAGCCGTCTATCTCATTTGAACGAGCTGGAAAAGAAGTGTACGCATCTTGACACAACATGTGAATCATTGCAAAGATCAGTACAGATTTTGAGTAAAGAGAGTCAATGGGAGTATTCTGCACCAGATATTCCATTGAGCCATTGGCGTGGCTTTGATGAACAATATACGCAAGAGATGTATTGTTTATTGAGTGATATCAAGAGGTGTACTTCTGGATTGAGAAGAGGAGATGTGAGCAGCGTTATTTGTTTGGGAGAAGAAACAAGCGATATCTTTTTGCAACACGACGATATACTGCTGCCCCATTGGAAAGAGCTTGCCAATGCACTGCAGCTACACGAATTGAATCATTACGAGTTATTTATCTTTAATGTACAGTTAACATCTGAAGTATTGGATTTACTGACACCTGCCTTGAAAGGAAAGCCCTTAATGGAATTGATCTTGGAAAGGAATGGGTTTGCCAATAATGAAGGTACTAAGTTCATTACTGAATTTATCAAACACAATAATGAATTGGATCGTTTTGATTGTATGAACAACCAAATTAGTAACATGGAAGATACAATATTGTTGGTAGACGCTATTGTTAGTCATCCTTCGATTACTCAAGTCCAAATTGAGAATTGTCTAGTAGGGGATGAGATTTATGAAGTACTACGTCCAATCTTTGCAAGTAACAAGCATTGGGTACGAATTGATTTGGAAAGAAACAACATTCAGACAGAGGGTGACACTGCAATACCTGACTACATCGCTACCAATCCTCCGCTCGAGAATCTATACTTGTCGGGGAATAAACTCAATGACGATGATGCTTTATTGATAGCCCGTGCCTTAAAACACAACACGAATTTAAAAGAACTCGTTCTAGATAATAATAACATTACACATATTGGAAAAGAGGCATTATCCAAAGCTGTATATGATCCGACAAGTCTCAACTCTATGTCGGATTGCAATCATACATGTATCATCCATGTTGACGGAGGTATGAGAAACCCTCTTGGGTGCGGCAATGACAACAGGATGTTGTCTTCGTCAATTTTAAAAAGGGGAGCAAAAATCTATCAACTATTATCTAATAGGAATAAGGAGGGGAGCAATGTACGTCATTTAAATTCAGAGTTTGATGGCGAGGACGAGGAAGAGGACTCGTTGAAGCTAGTCCCTCAAGTATTGGAGTGTGTTCACCGTTATCCCAGAGCATCAAAATTAACTGCACATCCACTATCTATAATATATGAGGTGTTGCGTGGTTGGAAGATGCCTGAGCTATATGAAAAGCGGAATTAATATAATCTGTCTAGGTTTGGCAACGTGAGGGGCATGTGTTTGGTTGTTATTGTTTGAATGATATCTTGTTGCCGGGGGTATAAAGTAGCTAGTACTATTAATCTTGGTATTGACAGGATCAATATAGTGTATGTGCGTTACTACTTAGACATATCTACGAGGTGCTCACCCTACTTTCGTATATCTCGGGCATCTTCCAACCACGTAATAGTTCAAACATTATAGATAGTGGGCGTACATATCTTTGGTGTTGAACATAAGCAGAATAGTTGTGTATACTTTCTAACACTTTGGGAACTAGCACTATCGATTCCTCATCGTCCTCACCTTTAAGCTCCAAATTCAAATAACGTACATTACTCCTATGATCGAGTTTTCCACTTCTCAATTGACATGTATACTCCTTGATATTGTTCACAAAGGAACAGATATTTTTTATATATTCTTCATCAAAGTCTTGGTCGATCCAATGGCTCAATGGTATAGACGGTGCAGAATACTTCCATTTACTCTCTTTACTTAATATCTGTACTGATCTTTGCAATGAATCACATCTATTCTCAAGGTATGTGCACTTATCTTTCATACCATTCATTTCATTTTGCAAAGATGTGTATTGACTTTTTAGATCTTTCATCTCGGCCAAAATTGCCGCCATTGTTGTTCCACCCTCAGAAATTTTGACATCATTATCACCCTGACTATCACCGCCTTCAACCCTACGCTTCTTTGTGGTATCAGCGCTCATTATATATGGTATGCTTTGCAATAGTAGCTGCAACAAACTGAGGAAATTAGGGGAAATGCTTTTACGAATAAATCGCCAAAAGGATTTATTAGTTTTTGTTTACATTTATTAGCGTGAATAGCGCCTCTTATCCGGGGCGTCAGTAAGCATCAAAGTATCGCCAATGAGTTCTCTAGATAGTACAAAGAAGCGTAGGGTAGCTACGGGCAGTGACGGTGGCGTTAATAGTGGTATAGTAGACGATGGAACAACAACAATGTCTACTATTTTAGCAAAATTAAATGATATGCAAAATGAAATGAATGGTAAAGGGTATGGAAGATAGACTATCTCACGTGGATGAATTAGAGAAGAAGTATAAACGTCAAGAGGAGGAGTGTAGTCTTCTCAAAGCAAATTGCAATGAGTTAAAGGAGAAGTGTACTAATCTTGACACAAGATGTGAATCATTGCAAAGATCTGTACAGATATTGAGTAAAGAGAGTAAATGGGAGTATTCTGCACCATATATACCCGATAGCCATTGGGAAAACCTCGGTTTTGATGAAGATTATATTAATCAAATGCAAAAGTTTTTGGCCGATATCAAGAGGTATACATGTCGATTGAGAAGTGGAAAATGTGGGCTATCTGCATTAGATTTCGGATTGGATGACGAAGCCCTACTGCAACACGATGATATTCTACTACCACACTGGAAAGAGCTAGCCAATGCACTACAGCTATGTAATGTGGATGGTATTCCTGAACTATCTATCACCAATATTCAACTGACAACCTCAGTTATTGATTTGTTAACACCTGCCTTGAAAGGAAAACAGATTGACGATTTTAGCTTGTACAATAATGACTTCGAGGATACACATAAGGGTATCGAGTTCGTTGCTGAATGCATCAAATCCAATAATGAACTTGAGAGGTTTTATTTGACTAGTAATCAAATTGACAACATGGTATATGCACATCACTTAATAGAAGCCATCATTAACAATCCTTCAATTGATGATATCCGTCTTGAAAATTGTTTACGGGGTGGGGTATTTAGTATAAATGGTTATGAAGCGGTACGTCCACTATTTGCAAGTGATAGAACGTGGGATCGACTCGACTTAGAAAACAACAACATTCAGACAAAGGGTGACACCGCCATACCAGACTACATTGCTAGCAATCCTCCACTCCAATCTCTGCTCTTGTCGGGGAATAAGCTGAATGATAATGATGCTATATTGATTGCTAGTTCTTTGAAAGGCAATAATACCAACTTGAAAAGTCTTCATATGCAAAATAACACTGGAATTACAGACATTGGCCGTAATGCTTTGATCAAAGCTATCTATGATCCGACAAGTCTCAACTCTATGTCAGATTGCAATCATGCATGTGTCATCTATATTGACGGGCATATGAAGAATGTCCCTCGTTGGGGCAGTAATGAAGGTGCCGGGAAACCACAAATTAAACGAAGTACGAAGATCTATCAACTATTATTTGAAAGGAATAAGGAGGGAAGCAATGTGCAGCACTTGAATGCGGAATTTGAGGACGACGAAGAGGACTCATTGAAACTAGTCCCCAAAGTATTGGAACGTGTTCACCTCAATTATGATTCCATGATTCAGAATGCCGAAGACGACGACTCTAACTCCGAAGAAGAGATCAATCCCAGTCCCTCATATCCACTATCAATCATGTTTGAGGTGTTACGTGGTTGGAAGATGCCAGAGCTATACGAAAAGCGGAGTTAGTAAATAATGCCACATGATGTGTCCTTTTTTGATATAACTTATACTAATCAGGTTATACACCAAACTATACCCTAACTAAGTTTAGTGTGATCTACTTTACCAATTATCCCAATAAAATATCTATACCGTTCTAGTCATCTGTCTAGGCTTGGCAACCTTCCTCCCCTCCTTAACCTTACTAACAGGACATATCATCTCCTTCCAAGATATAGGTTGCATTACACATCCACTACTTTCACATACAGCCTGTATAACACCCAACTCCGCCTCAGCAGTTGTTAATATATACTCCCTTTCACCATTGGCATGTATCCGTGCTAATATAACATCTCCGGGATGGATACATTCTTCAATACGTACTTCTAGTGAACTATTTGGTCTAATTTCATTCTGACGTAGTATGCCCGAGAATGGTTCGTGCAGTGGTATAATTGATGGTTGATTCGATGTTGTTGATGTATTTGTATTGGTGTTGTTAGTCTGCCGATTGTTATCGTCTTCTGGGACTATTGCAACTATATCAACTGAGGCTTGTGTAGGACGCATAACTCGAGTAACTCTTCCGACAATTAACATTCCCACCACTGGACATATCGATGTTGACGAGTTGTTCATATAGGATGATGATTGATTGAGTGACGATGATACCGACTTTTCTGATTGTACACTGATAATCCATTTATCTCCGTCATCCTCCATATCATTATCATCAACTACTTGATGTTTGGTTACACATAACTTTCCAAGAAGTGATGCATAGACACGACCTTGACGAAGATATGTTCCCTTGCCAGCTATTAAAGTTGTTTTGTTGCGTGAAGCAAGGCCAAGACGATCACCCGGTGTTACCGTAGCACCAATCTCGTGCCGTAGAGTTGGTAGTTGTGTAGTAGTAGTGGCCGCCATGAGATTAGAGTTGAGGAGTGTTAAGTGTTATTTTATTTACTTAGTGATAACCGTTTACACTGGATTCCCCCTAAGAAATTTTTTTGAGGCATTTTGCGAGAGAATGTTGAGTTGATGGCAATCAGCCAGCCTCCCGCAAGCCGCCTTCTACTTCAATTATATGATCAATTAAGGGCCTAACGTCTACTACTACTTATACTTACTTAGATCGGAGCTCATAAAATTATCGAGAAACAATACACAAATACATATCTCTTTTGCAACTTATTATGTGCACCTAATTTGTGATACGGTATAGTTACCTATTTGGCTACAGTCTATATCACCATACACCGAATTATTTGAAACGGTATATTATTTAATTGCAGTTACATCACTGCAATAGCGAAGATCTTGGCGTTAGACAATTGTCCTCTGTCCTCTGATATCTATCTGGTTAATACTTGCACATCATGTGGACATCATCATCGTCTACAAAAGAGAATCAAAAAGGTAATACACGAAGTTATAACTACAGACGGCGGATAGTTATCATCTTTTGCATATTGATATCTGTATCGTTCCTCATATGGCAACTTTTTGCAAAACTATCATCATTATCTATCGATAGTAGTATCAGTGACAAAGTTGGATCAATGTCCAGGAATCAACCAATACAAAATATCGAGTATGGCGTGCAGTCTACTACACCGCTAGTTATGATACATTCGAAGTTAGATGACAAGTTACACAAACGATTTTTAGAAGAGCACCTATACTCATGCACTGAAGATGAAGTAAACAGCATACCCGAACTTGATAATCGTGTTAAAGAGCCAGTGTATGTATACGAGGGATATTATCACAGCATGCCAACCAATAAGAAAATACATTCACTTAATCCCAACCCATTGATTGGTAAAGATTTTGACAAACCACCTGCTGATCAATTTACTCGAGCATTCTATGATGCATTCCGGTATATAAACAGAGATATATTTGATACATTAAAACACAACTTATTAGCTCAATCATCATATAATACAACAAAGCAAGAAGATGTATGTTACATACTTGCAAAGTGGATAGAAATGGACAAACATTTTGGAGATTTGTCAATACAAATACACTATGGAAAGGGTAATGAACAGAAGTTAATATCAGGAGCCGCATGGCATACCGATGCAGAGAACTCGTTATTACATTTAGCAGTTACATTAAGAGGTAGTAGAGTATTACATTCGAAACGGATACAATCACATTCAAATACCACCCAACTACGCCAACCACTGAAGAGTCAAGTACCAGCAGAGATATTAGAACAACAAAATCCAGGAGATGTGTACCTATCATCATCTACATTAATGAGACATGCACCACAATTCTTTGATACTAATTACAATACACGAGTCATAGCTATACATGCACGTATATTATATACATCGGAAGAAGTTGATCATTTCCGAAGAGTACGAACTAAACATGGTTGGAACAAGTTGACACATACTTTGGCTAATACTCTTGCTCGTGCTAATTTACAAATGCCAAGTTTGGAACAAGTTGATAATCGTTTGTTGCTAATGGACTAAGCCTAAAAAGCCAATTCTAACTTCCCATTCTTTTCTCAGTAGGGCAGAGAGAACATACGCTAAGGGTAAACAGTAAACACTTCTATACTTTGAGGAAGCAACATTTTTATTTCTTATGTTTACCAGAGTAATGTCTAACCTTCTTCTTAGTATATGATCTCAACAGAAGTGCCATAGTAGCGAACACAATGATGCTAAGCTTCAATTTCAATGGTGTCCTCATCCGTCCACTTCCTCCACTATTAGCAACAGCTACCACACCATCATTCGTTAACTTAAGCCTAGTCGGCTTACCAATCCAATACATTTCATGCAAATGTTTGTATATCTCTTCTTCGTTTGGCGTTTCTTCTATCCAACAGTTTGGGCAGGAATGCAAATTTGGCCATCTTGCTTGTTGTGATTCCCATTGACTTGGGGCGTCTTCTTTCTTTGTCTTTAGGTCTAATCGTTCACCCAATAACCGAGTATTGACATCGCTGTGTGTCTCCCATAGCCACAATGGTAATTGTTGCCAATCTTCTACAGATGATGATGGTTCCTCAGATAGACGATGGCATCCGTCAAACTATGGAATTGAATTAGGTATGGCATGAGAGGGTGGATGAGATGTGAAAGTATACTGAACAGATTTAGTGACTTCCACATACAACAACTTACCGCACACGTATCATACATCGATAGAAAGTTCATACGACATACATCACATTGGAAGAAGTGATCAATATCTAGTAAAGAGAGGACGGTTGATGAGAGGTGAGAAGTCAATAAATACAAAAGATACAGATGATATGCACAAAAATATACAACAACAAACTTACAATTTCTTAAAGTTTCACTAGCATAACGGGTAGCAATTAAATCATCTAAACTACCATGATGATGATGTTTATTATATTCAACAACACCAACACTCATTATATGGAATAATTGCCACAAGCCACTGGAAGATGTGCGTTTCATAGTTTTATGCGATGAAAGAGAGAGGGTTGAAACTTCTATTAGTACATGTGATTTGCAAAGTCAAACTGAGGCCAAATAAAGCATTCATATCAAGACATCATATCATGATAAAACAATACAAACGCGAACTTTCCAGGTATACCCCATCGCGTTATCTCCATAGGTACACGTCTTCCATTTCCAACTTGATTCATCATCCTTCTTACTAGTATAAGATTGTACCAACTTATCTAATTCATATTGTCCACTAATAGCCATTGTCCAATTATCTAATATACCATTAATAATACTATGTATCCGTTTCATTTGAATTGGTAATGTATTACTTAATAATACTAACCATTGATGAAATGTATTTTGTTTCTCCGATGATAGTGATCCATTCTCGATGTAGATTGCATGTGATAATGCAAATTCGAATGATAATGATGCATCATACCATGCATCGTGTATATCATGTTCTTGGAATGGTATAATTCTTGCTGCTACCTTGTTCTCTTGTTTATTATCAGTCTTGTTTGCCTTTGCCTCTTTACGTTCTGATGGAAAAGTTTTACCCCTCTTCTTCTCCTCTAAATCACCACCACTATTACTAAATCCTAAATCTTGTAATACACTATCAACATTGTTACCAGTACCTTTACCTGTAATAATATCAAATGAATCCTTTTTAAATAGTTTAATAGTAGGATAACTGCGTATTTCTTGATCTTTACATAATTGTTTATGTGCTACACAACTAATTGCATAGAATTTAATAGTTGGTTGGATGGATGTTACTTCATTAGATAACTTTTTATATTTTGGTGCGTAGTGTTGACAGTGTGGACACCTATATTGTTGTTTGGGTGTTGCAATGTTAGAGTATATGAGTGCACAACACAATACTAAAATAATAGTAGACGTACCAAGGGGCATAAAACTCAACAACTCGAGGAGGAGCAACATAATCATCATCATTAGCAGAACTCTGTTCATATAAAAACTTTGGATGTAATGCAAGCTCTTTTTCAGTAGTTGTTGTACCGATTAAATGTTCAATTACCGCTGATAGTGTATCGTTGTTATCGATAGAAGACGAGGCAGAGTTGTCATCGTTATTTTCAATGTGGTATAGATATTTGTGACCTCCGCCCATTATTGAATCTATTGCCTATCATTTATATAGTGTTTATACGATATAATATGTGAGCTTTATGATATATCAATGGATATACCAACGCAAACACATATCAAAAGGCCAGTCAAAATTGCAAACTCAAATCTCAAAATCTCACAACCTCTTACCAAGTAAAGTGCACCTAAAACAGCCAAAACAAATAAACCAAAGATTGCACCAATGAAATAATTATTATCAAATAACTGTCTCTTGATACTAGGAGCTCGTTTTGTACGAGGAGATGAGGGCATCGGCGAGGTCTACCTAGGTATGTTTAGCAAACAACAAACTAACAGCAATAAAATAAAGGGCCGGGCAAAGGGCGGTGGTGCATGAAAATTAATGTCGTTACCGAAAACTCGCTCGAACATAGAGCAACTCAAATCATGGCGAATTTTGCCGTCCCCCTACTACGGCTCAAACTCTAAGGCGCGCGCTTATTAATAGAGTAATATAATTTTGCAATTATTAGTAATATATCGCCGGTTATTAGGGCGGCGAGAGCGGCGGTCGACTCAAAGACAAGAATGATGATGAGGACTATTAAAATCATCATGCTGTTAGTTTTACTAACCATTGCAATCAACTCTGTATTCGCCCAGTCAATGAACAACAAAAACAATACAGCTACAAATGACGAAATTAACATATCAGCAAGTCAAGTAATAGACAATGATAATGAAGATTTAGACACATTAATGGAATTTGATGACATTATCGAACCTACCAATGAACAACTACCCTCTGCAACAACTACTACCTCATCACCACAACCAACATTATCATCATCAAATATACCATCAACTAATAATCCTACAATGTCACCAAGTACATCTACTCCAACAGCACAACCAACAATAAGCCATGCTCCCTCAAATTCACCAACAATCTCATCATCACCTTCTAATTCACCAACTTTCACTTCACAACCAACAACTAATCCCTCTACCACACCAACATACACACCAACAATCTCACATTCACCATCATCATCACCTACAATCTCCCTATTTCCATCATTTCTACCATCAAGTAGTCCTACGTATAGTCCTATAATTGCACCATCAAGTATGCCAAGTTTAGTATTGAGTGTAGAGAAGGGTGGTGTTTATATACAACGGTTATTGATTGGTAGTGCTAGGAGTTTAACGCTTGGTACGTATTGTTTTGTATTTGTTGTTTTGTTTTGTGTGTGTTTGTGTTGTTGTGTGGGGCTTTATTGTTTGGGTGCGTTGTTTATTTTGTGTATATTGTTTGTACTTTATGTGTGGAGTTTGTTTGTGAGGTTTAGGATTGTTTGAGAATCATTTGTGTGGCTTTGTTGGGTCGGTTTCTTGATAAGGGCTTAAGTTTGGGATTATTGTACCTTATGAGCTCAATGGTATTGATCAGGGGATTGGGTTACTGTGTTTTTGTTGACCTTTAATTGAGAGCTTGAGTCTAAGAGATGTAGATCTTATGCTCCGTCATATGACTAAGCTTCTTTCTAACCACTTCCTCTGTTCTTCATCTCCATCCTTCCATAAACAGACGAGGTGGCAAGATTTCAATTAGTATATGAAAAGTATACAAAAAACTTTGGTTATAAAACAACACAAGTTGAAGGTATATGTAACGTATTATCACAACAAATTGGTATTAATCAAGTTATTATTGGTAGTGATAGTTCAAGTTCTACACAATGGATGAATAATATTAATGCTGCTAGAAATAGTAATGGTGATGGAAAGAGGAGGAGACGGAATAGTTCCAAGCGAGATAATGGCGCACCTTGGAATGATAGAGAGCTACGACAAGAAGAATTGTTAGGACCACAATTGCCATTACAAGAAAAACAACCATTGCGTGGCTATCCATTAACACTACGTTTCTCTATCCAATATTCAACACGAATAGGTATATACGACATATCGACCTACAATCAATTATTCACTGAGTATGTAAATTCCAATCTAAACAAGGTCGTACAAGACTTGACATTACTCAACTTACCAGTAGTAAATGCCGAGGCTGTCTTGTTATTAAAAGATCGTAGTCCAACGAATAAACCAACATCTAAATCACCATCAAGTAAGCCAACTCTTTATTCAACATCCATTCCAACTTTGGGATCAACATCGATATTACCAACATCAGTACCAAGCGACGTGCCATTAGATTGGGATGAGAATTTTAATATGGTAACAGAAAAGGTAACAAACAATTCCTTCGTCTTGGGATTGAGCTTAGGATTGGCAGGAGCATTCATGATATCAGCCTTGGGATTATTATGGTATAAAAAGGTAGAGAAGCATCATAATAGGAGAGGTAGTAGTGATAGTGAACGTAGTGGTGCCTTTCCAAGTAGTGGGGATAGAGGACGACGACGAGGAGGAGGACGGCCATTATCACCTACTCAACAATTGGTACGATCATTATCTCCTCAGAATCTAATGCGGACACTAAGTCCACATAGTATTGGATATGGATTACCATACTTTAATCATCCTTCTTCTACTCGAGGAGATGGTGGTAGTAGTGTGAGTGGTAGATCTAAGGGTACAATCGACTTGACACCAGTCGAAGATACAAGTCCTACCGAAACTGCAGAGATTAGTCCTGAAGAATTGGCATGTGCGGGGTTTGTATCATCCCCTCGATTCATGACATCACCTCGTCATAATAGTGGAGAAGCTGCTACAACTATTGAAGCGGCACAACAACAGCAATTACACACCCAAACAAGTTTAAGTCCATTACAACGAGAAGATATTGAATACTTGACAAGTCCGCCAAGGCAATCGGCGGAGAAACGGTCAAGTCCACCTCGATTCTTCAGTTCGTTGGCATTCTCTTCAGGTAATGGTACTATTCATTCAAGTTCAACAACGACGGGAAGTCCAGGAGACTCACCAATGGTTGGTACTATGAGTCAGATTGAACGTCATCATTTGTGGCAGCAACAGCAGCAACAATATCAACTTCAGTTACAGCAGCAAGCTCGGTATGTTGATATTGAAAATGGCCATGACGAGGGCCGTCAGGATACTACTGAACAACAACGAGGTGATAAACAACTACATGTCGAAGTTAATCATCCACCACCGCCTCCCGAGGCAATTATATCACCATATGATACACCCTACGCTGAAGAAATGAGGAAGAAGATGTATGAACTGAATCCATCCACATCACTCTCTCCAACTGATACTGAACAGAGTGATAATTATAAGAATCTCTTCTCGTTGAATTATGATTCAGATGCGGGGTCATTGTCACCTGGTCCAAATGCACGTCGGGCGTCGTTGGCTAGTATGCCAAGTGATCGACATTGGTTTAGCAAGGTGGGATCAGAGTCGTCATTACCCGCATCACCTTCTCAACAGACTCCTCACCAGACACCACAACAGCCTCCACGGGAGACACCCAACTCTATGCCAAGTGGTGGACATTGGTATCGACCACCAACAGCAGAAGGAGGCTCATCATTACAATCAACACCTCAACGTTCACCACAACGGTCACCTCAACGATCACCTCCACCATCCCAACATCATCCACAAGCTAACAACTCACCACAATATCTGGGTAGTATATCAAGATCAAGTATGCAACATCGATCGGCCATGTTCCCACTAGCCGAATATGAAATCAATAATATGATACACAATGGATCATTCAGCTCCCAAGACGATGACGTTGTTTCTATACCAGAAGATAATCGATCACATCATACACATCACACTGCCGAATCAATCTTCGATGGTGCCCTAGATCATGATAGTCATGATGAGTTGGATAATTATAAGAATCAAGATGTAGAAGTATTTAGATCGGCTATTGAAGAGAGTGTAGATGGCGTTGAGGGTATGTTAAGCCTTGCCATGACACGTGCATTGACTTCACCAGATGCATCATTTGAGTTGCCTTGGGCAGAGTATGTAACTTTGCAAACGACGAACCGACTTCCCGTTGTTGATGATAATAAGAACATTATCGAGGCATGCTGTTTGTGTGAAACGTATGATTGGTTGAAGAGGCACGAGAGGAGTAGTATGGATTCTATGTGAGTATATCATATATTAGATGGGATTGTCTCATTGATTTCACTTGTCTTGTACTCTAAACCAAACCTTCACATATCCTTCTGCTTATTATGTACAGGAACGAGTACTTCCAAGACATACTAAACAGACTAGTAACGACAGTCATTATCGGTATGATGCCTCCTCTTCAAGGAGCAAGCCTTGTATATAACATTGCTACTATTCTCGGCTTGGACTTATTACAAGAACTGCCTCAAAAAACATTGATTGTTACGGGTATGAGGAAGACGAATGATCTAATTCGAGGACATGACTTCCTTGTTACCGCATTCACTCCATTTGGTGAGATTGAGGAGGCTGCTATTGCACCAAGCAATAGAGGATTTGGTAAGTCAGCTTAAGTATGAAGTCTATCCATTCGGTTCATCAAGTGCTCACATCTTATGTACTCTCACTAATCATCTACTGTGCAGGCTTTGTTCGATTCATTGATTCAGAAGGAGTAAAGCATGCACTCAAAAAGTATAGAGAGTTTGAAATAGAGATACAAGATGTAAGCATAGCTATCAAGGTAGTCAAAGCGGAAAGGCATTGATAATGGGGTGTAAAGAAAGTGGATACATAAAGGAACCATAGAGCTGGGCACTTTGGAGGTGTCCAGTTTATTTAGCTAGTAAGAAAGAAGAAGTGAGCCACATTAGATGGCCAGATATATGTACAGATTAAAGTCAAAACTAAAGTATTACTGAGTAACTTACTCCCTCTAATCTAGTATGATTATATCCTAACTGCACAACCCGTCAAACTGATAACCAATCAAGCACACCTAGCATAGCAACCATGTTCATCTTTAGCCTCACTATACTCGGCAACAATCTGTTTCATATCCTCCTTTGCCTTTATCTTTTCCTCTGCCTCTTTTGTTATCGTCTGCTTATCAAGCATCTGCTTAATATCGTTCGTCTGGTCTTCCAACATAGACCGGATCTCCTTCTTCTGGTCATCTAACATTTGCCTAATAGTAATAGCTGTTAACTTAGCCTTGGATTCAATATTTGACTTCTCCGACACTTGCTTGGATACGTCAACTTCTTGTTTTGTACCTTGAACCCCTCGCTTCTGTACTTCCATTACTCCAATGATGTCGACTGTCTTGGATAGTTGTAAGTAGAACACTTGCCTTTGAGTAGAAGACAAGAGATTCTTTTTCACCAACACGTTAAGGAGACAAGATAGACCGACAACTGAGGCTTTACAGAAAGTGTAATACATATCCATTTCCGTATCTCCAATCCTCTCTTTACACTCGTCGAGGATAACATTTGTGTCTACCTCCGGCGGTAGCATCTTAATGTACTCCTTAACAAAGTGGATAGGCAAGGGAGTGGCCAGGCGATAGTCCAAAGCAAATAGTATCTCCTCCTCAGTCTCAATGATATCTGGTTTAGCATAACACCCCTTACAAATCTTAACCAATGTATCGACAGTTAACTCTGTCGTTTCATAAAGCTTGACAGAGATGTAGAATGATACGATGGCTGATAGTTGAAACAAATATTTGTCTTGCAGTGCTTGACGAGACTTGCCTTTACCACTGCTTAAATACCGATCAAAGAAGGATATGGCAAATGATGCTGTTTCGGGTGAGAGTTTGAGCTTCTTCTGAAGTTGTTGGCACCAAGTAACCATGGCGGTGCGGGAGCTCACATTGACGGAGTTGTTGTAACTGAATTGCAAGTAGTTGATACATGTAGAGACCTCGTCTTCTTGTCCACGCATAGCCTGGATACATGAAAGAGTATCATCATGGTGATGGGTATAATCATTATCGATAGTAGTAGTAGGCATCATATCAAACCAAGAAGTTCATTATCTCGTCGTTCACTATTCATTCAATCTCATACTCAGGTCAATGTTTGATAATCCTTTTTCAGATTTATGAGGGTATGGCGAGACATCACATACCTTGCTATGCACGACACCATCTTCTGGCAGAAGTTGCCTATATATCGAGAAGCACCTACATTTGCAAAGATGAGAAGCCGCTGTGCATTTTCCGGCACTTTCTTCTCTTGGTCTTGAAATTGAAATGTGCACGGCTCATCAGGATACTGGTGAACGATTGACTAAATATCCCTTCTCCGTCCATAAATATCTCCACCTCCTAATACATATCAGATCATCATGCCAAGAGGATATCTCAAGCATAACCAAGGTGCTAACACTAGCAAAAAGCAGGCTCGTGGTGGGTCAAGTCGTCGGAAGAATAAGGATACCAATAATAAGAAGAATTTCAAGGCCAAGTCTTTAGATCTACATTCTCGGACTCAGAGTAGTCGTCATACAACCATCATTGATGATTTTACACTCCCTCCAATTGCATCTACTCAGCAAGAAAAGAAGGATATAGATGTAGGTGAATGCTCCATTTGTTTCAACTCGGCGCCGCTAATCTCCCTCTCGAAGAAGTGCCACTGGCATGATGCGGCTTGTAAGCAATGCCTTCGTAAGCTCCATGTTACCAATACCAAGCCACAGTCATATCCTCTTGAGTGTTATCATCCTTGTTGTAATCAGACTGTCCAAGTGGCACAGTTGAAGAAGCATAACATCTTCAATTCAGCCGAAGAAGTGCAACGTCATCATGAACTGCTCGTCCTGGCCAAGATTAGGAAGAGTGGAGGAGAACTTCGTACAGTACGTTGTTATAAGTGTAATGCCCCACGAGGTGTCAGAGTTGACACAACCGGTGATACCGATCACACCTATAGCTGTATCAATCTTGATTGTGCCGCACGATACCTTGTGTCGCCATACTACGCAACTCTTCGAGCCATTGAAAACTTGGGAAGAGATTCGATTGGCGAGAATGAAGGATGGAGGCACTGCCCCCAGTGCAATATCTTGATATCCAAGGGTGAGGGATGTAGTCATATGGAATGTGCAAATTGTTATCATCATTTTGATTGGGACGAGTGCCGTAGGAAGACGACTCCTCACGCCATTGTTCCCGATGATGAAATCTATTTATGGTGGTAATAGCAGGGGTATGCAATAATACCCCGCTGAGTAAACAAATGTCGCCCTAACTTTAGACTGTACTTTTACTTATCCACGCTAGTTTCTCAAACATCCTCATACTCATGTGTTGTTTCTTATCATCATGTCTACCCCCGTTCAAAAAAGTGCATATCTTATGCATAATTTCCCCCTCCTCGAGAAACAGCCTGTATAGGCTGATAAAACCCCTTAAATGCCCCCTATTAACACCACCACACATACAAATAATAACACCCCTTAATCCAACTATTCCTTAGGCAGTGACATACTTTGTAGCCTCACGCTCGAATGCACCCTCAACCTGAACCAATCCCTCCACAAAGGGATGACCAACACCACACCCCTTCAAAGCACTTAAATACTTCTCAACATCCTTCCTACCCAAATGTTGCGAGCAGCATACCATATTAACCAACGTATCAGCATCATTAATTCCCTCATATTCATCAATTGCCTCCTTCAAGTTACTCTCGGCTGCCTCATACTTTCCACCTACCATATTCGCCACGGCCAAATAATTTAATAACATTAATGATGGACCATATTGTTCACTTAATCCCATTAACATATGTACAGCATCATCAGCCTTAGAACGTCCCGTGGCAATTGCCAATTGCACCGCAGCCAATTGTGCTAAAATTGAATCCTCATCAGCTTGCTTTAATAAATTTAATGCATCGTTTGCTAAATCTAAGCGATCAATCTTGATATATATTTGAATACACATACTTAGGTGTTCCATTGTTAACCCTAAGTGTACACATTGTAATGCATCTTTTAATTGATTCGCGGCTAAGAAGATATGACAGGCAGTCAATTGCAATGAGGTGTTACCACTTGCCTCACTGGATGTGATTAATACTTTTAAATTATCAAGTACTGCATTACGTGCCTCGCCTGGAGCGCTTGATAGATAATTAGCATGTAATGCTAATGCTTGCATTGCTAAACTACTTGAATTGCCACCAGCATCAGCCATTACCTTATCATATTGTCCAAGGGCTAGTTGACAACGTAACATCATTTCTTCACGTTCACTTTTTAAGTGAGATGGCATTGGTCGACGTGCTGCCGCACGACCTTCATCGAGGGCTAGGGTGTAGTGTCCGAGCCAATATTGTGCTCGGAGGGTGTATAGTTCATCTGGTTCTGCCATTGTTGTTTAGTAATATTGAGGATAGTATACCTCTAGAGAAGGCCGATATAACTTTGTGTTCGTTAACTGAAATCTCAGCAAATTAAGGATACCTTTTCAATGGTATCCTTAGCAAACTTAGCGCTTGAGGGTGGTTAGTAGTGAACGTTTAGCAGACGACGTGGTTAGGATTGACGACAGGAGATAGGAGGACGTAATAATACACAGTAGAGTATATATTGTATCAATTTTTCAATGCTAAAGTTGTGAAACTTATCATCTAAAAGGCAAACTTCACAATCAACAAAGTATTTTTTGCAAAGTAGTCAGTACTTGTTTTTCGATATATAGAGAGAGCTGCATATATAGTATGAGTTCTGATAGTACAAAGAAGCGTAGGATAGCCGACGACGATGATAATGGCGTAGGCAGTGATGGATCGTCGACGGCTGCAATCATTGCAAAAATGAAAGAGCATATGATATGTATGCAAAATAAAATGGATGGTATGGAAAGTAGATTATCTCATATGGATGAATTAGAGAGTAGATCAGTGCATATGCAACATGAATTAGATCATTTACAAAAGAAATGTGTACGTCTCGAGGATAAATGTGATTCTTTAGTGAGGGGTATGAGGTATTGATAAAGGAGAACGATTGGGAGTATTCTGCTCCTCCAATACCCACAAGCCATTGGACTGGCCTTGGTTTTGACGAAGTATACATTGAATGTATGGAGGATTTAGTGGATGAAATTAGAAAAAAGACAAGCACAATAAGGGAAGAAGGAGGGTATATGGATTATATCACATTGGGTGTAGAATCCCCAGGTAACGATGATGACACTGTTACATTTTTACTCTACGATAATGGACTCCTCCCACACTGGAAAGAACTGGCAACAGCTTTGCAACTTTGTCAAAGCAACAATATTGATTTTACAATACAAAATGTTCAGCTGACGCCTTCAGTCACTGATGTGTTGATACCAGCCTTCAAAGGAAAGCTTAAGGAGTTGTTCCTAGACAATAATGAGTTTGCTGATAGCCGCGAGGGTATCGAATTTATACTTACATGCATGGAAATCAACCATCAGATGAAGGAATTTTACTTGTCAAACAATCAGCTTGGGGGTATGGAAAATGCACTTTCAGTGCTTGATGCCATTATTCGCCATCCTTCTATTGAACGGGTTCGTCTTGAGAACTGCCTTGGTGGGGATATTAATGGTTATGATGCACTATGCTATCTCCTGGCTAGTGGCAAAAGCTTTGAATTTGAATGTATTGACATTGAGAGAAACAACATCCATACAATGGGCGGAACTGCAATACCTGACTACATTGCTAGGAATCCTCCGCTCAGGACTCTATTATTGTCAGATAATAAGCTCAATGATGAGGATGCTACATTCATTGCTCGAGCATTGAAACAGAATACCAATCTGAAAAACATCTATTTATATGGCAATGATATAACAAACATTGGAAAGGAGGCATTGTCTAAAGCTATGTATGACCCAACAAGTCTAAACACTGTCTACGACTGTAACCACACTTGTCAGATTGTGCTTGATGTGATTGTTAGAAAAGATCTTCCTGATTGGTGTAGGAATGCTGGTTATACAGATCCAAAAACTATACGGTGTATGAAGATGCATTACATTTTATCTTTACGGCATAGAGAGGGGAGTAATGTACAACATTTGAATACAGAGTTTGATGAGGATGAAGATGGGGATGATACTTCTTTGTCTCTGAAGATCGTACCCAAAGTATTGGAGGCGGTTTCTAAACATTCCAAAAACGAACACCATGATTGTCGTCCTCCATTGTCAATCATGTATGAGATCTTACGAGGTTGGAAGATGCCAGAGTTGTATGGAAACAGGTGAATAAACAGGAGTAGGACTTGTGAAAGATGAGTATAAATCAAGCGTATTAGTTGAAAAGATGATACTAAACTGAGACGACATAGTAATGATTAGACTATTAAAACAATGAAAGCATATACTACTACATTAGATGCATCACCAGCTTCAAGGTACGGAGTCGACCAGACGGCGCCGGCTATACAATGATTATTACAAGTGGAATATTCATGGGAATCCATTACCGTTGAAGGCAGTAGCTACTTTGATGAACTGCCTATTACATGCTTATCTCTCATATCACCACCATATATATAGTTATTGACTATATATCTCATTATGAATATAGTTAATACGGTCATGATATCGTCTAAATCAACTTTAAGATAAAACATAGCTTTATTAGTTTATAGTTAGATATACATCAACATATAACATATCATGTCAATGTTTAAGACATCACGGACAAGACTATGTCTACTATTTGTAATCGTTAATGTATATTCAATTCGAGTGATACACCTAATGGCAACACATTCAAATTATGGTAGCAATAGAGATGCCCTCGGTCTTGGTCCCACACCTTTGTCTTCCGATGATAATGATGATCAAGCACCATTAGATGAGCATAAGATACAACAATTACGCCGTCGTCAAGTTGAAGAAGTAGTTGATGAAGAAGAAAGAGAAGCAGTAAATAACGATAAATCTCCATACAATAAACCAGCAGGCTGGTACAACTATGGTTATTACAGAACACGTCATTACTTTCAATGTAGTGATAATGATATAACAAGGCCACTACCGACAAAAGAAGATTGGATGATATTGCAAAAGGCATATGTCCAATATCTTGGTAAGAATATTGCCAACTTTGATGATACGATATCACCATCTGAAGGGTATAATATTGGTGATGACGAACATAGCAAACTTCCACCATACTATGCCGAATTCAAGAATGGAAGACGTGGTTTATTTGCAACGAGGGACATTCGAGCTGGCGAGCTTGTCAATAATGATAATAAAGGGGCAGTTCAATTCCCAAGTTCACATACCTGGCGTATGTTAGTGTTCAATTTACCCACAAAAGAATTGGCATGTGAAGTTATAAATTCAAGTTGGGTACAAAGAAGACGAGGGTTCAAACCATATCATCTATTCTCATCGGCTAATATATCAATGCTAATGAATACTGGTACTGAAAAGACTATTAATGTAAATCGAGAAGATGAATACTCTCCTAGAATGGTAGCTATGAGAGATATAAATAAGGGCGAAGAGATCTTACGAGATGTCAATGAAGAACGAGTATATGCACATTATCGCGACGAATATGATACCGTATGGGATCACGTTGGATTGGGAGAAGAAGAGGATATAGTTTTGAGTATGGAAGAAGCAGGAGAAGAAGAAAGGAAAGAAGGGATATCATTTACTGCTGCTTTTGCAATTGGAATATTGAATGAGATCTTTCTCTTTGGTTGTCAGTTATTCCTTGTTTACAAGTTGTTGCAATGGCTGGGAGTTGACGAGAAGTCGAATGGGTTGTGAAGATGTGTTTGATGTTTTGTAAAGAGAGAAGAAACGAGATACAATTGTATCGGACGAAGTATATCTCAGCTTAGTTTATGTCAACATAGAGAATCATGCAAAGACTGATTGAGATTCTTTTTTAGGCGAACTTCGTTTGATTTTATCAATAATGGATTGTGTTTGGCCAATCTTTCTCTTCTTGCTTTCACTACCAGGTTCAGTAGCATCTGCATCTCTCTTAGTTGGAGTCGATTGAGACTCGGTACTCTTCTCTTTGTTATCAACCTTCATCATAATCTCTCTGAACTTGAGGCAATTGTGATCTGTCTCTCTAGTCCTAGTCGTCGAGTTTTTTTTTTTAGTCTCGAGCCTCTTCAAAAAACACACGACATTGACTCAAAGTCGGCGAGTCGGATGACTCAAAGTCGGCGAGTTGGAGAGAATACCGAATAACATCATCATGAGAACTGGATGTTACAAATACGATCGACTTCAACAGAAGCGAGAGGAGTTCAAAAGCATTGATCAAGACCATGAAGTAGGAGAGAAGCTAAAGGAAATCAAGAGTGAGTAGTCCTCGAGCTTGTGTTCCTACTTATGAATAATTTACTCCTAACAACTTCGCTACATACATCTCCTACTTCTAGGAAAGATTGCTGACTTCGAGAATAGTGAGAATTGGGCTGCTCATTGTGATCGGTTGAATGATATGTTCATGACGCCGTTTCTAGAGAAGAAGGAAGAGCCGTCTAGAATGAAAAAGAAGAAGAAGAAGAAGAAGAAGCAGAAGACAACCGATGGATCAGCAGAGACAGGCACTACGAGAATACCAAAGAAGAGCTTATTGAAATCAGTCACATGGTAGTGAAAGCAA